>ERZ827108.270-NODE-270-length-88595-cov-9.439564_pt1 | contig 88595 bp, 108 predicted proteins | sample MGYA00519921_ERZ827108 | MGnify/ENA primary metagenome ERZ827108 (study PRJEB31778, sample SAMEA3449258) | human gut metagenome | biome: human gut; feature: human-associated habitat; material: faeces | place: United Kingdom | collected 2010/2012 ... | reverse complement strand
TCGCACCTGTCTTATCCACTTTCTTCACCAGATAAAATTCTGCATCCTGAGATGCACCTACTGTATAACTGAGAATCATATGCATGGAAGCCGTTAGAACAACAGGTGTCAGGCAGAGTACAAATACTGTTCCAGCCCAGCTGAAATCATTCTGATTGAAGTAAATCGCATAGTCATTTTCAGCACAGCAGAAATGCGGATAGCTTTCCGCAAAACCTGAAAGAGAACGGTAACCGTCATTGTAATAGGTGTAGATGTTCTCGCCATAAGTGGTAAGTGCATCGGTGCCGGATTCAAAAAGAACTGTATAGCTAATGGAAACTGCACTTTTTATTAGTTCTTCCAGGTATTCAGCATTTTCTTCAAGTTTTTGCAACTGGTCTTTGGTAGCATAATTGGACAGGTCAACTTCCTGTGCATCCTTTCCTGGTTGTCCGTCTGCGCCATCTTTTCCGTCAGCACCTTTCAGAGAGGCGAGCCACTCCGTTTCTGTTCCAGTAAATCCATGCTCTACTGCAATTATGTATGCGGATTTGCCGTCCGTTCCGTCAGCACCGTCTTTTCCGTCAACCCCATCTCTGCCATTTGAACCTTTCAGGCTTTCCAACCATTCTACTTCTGTTCCAGTGAAACCATTTGCAACAGCAATTTCATAGGCAGATTTTCCATCTATTCCGTTGACTCCGTCCTGACCATCTGCACCCTTCAAGCTTTCCAGCCATTCAATTTCAGTTCCGACAAATCCATTTTCAATTGCTATCTGATATGCTGATTTTCCGTCTTTTCCTTTCTCTGCCTCACCGATTTTCTGCAAAAATCGGACTGTTGTCATCATCTCCTACAAATCCAGATTGACGGATATTCAGCGTGACAGGAACAGTAGTTACACGAAGTCCCTCCGTATTCTCCGCATTGTGGAAGAAACTGCATCGGCTAACAGTTTCTGTTTCTGGGAGAACAGTTCAGTATTGGACGGGTCAAGCACCGATAGACTTGCATTTTGCAGAAATTGTCAGACTGGAAAGTGCAGAACAGGAAGTGAACATAAAAGCACCAATCATGCTGCTATCAATCCGAGCCTTTTTCAGCCTTGCACAATCACGGAATACATATTCCCCGACTGATGTTACACTTGACGGTATTGTAATCTGTTCCAGACCGTGTACAACACCAAGAATCGCCGATAGAAGTGACTGTACCTGGTAAAGACGTTGATTTCAGATTATTGCAAGCTGTAAATATTCTGACTCCTATTCCTGTAATGCCGGAGGAAATAATAATACTCTTCACAGTTGCATTGTTGTAAAACGGAGAACGGTTATCTGTATCATAATCATAAGTCGCACCGCTGCCATTCAGTTTCAAAGAACCGTCAGAATACAATGCATAAAAAACATTCTCTCCACACTGTCCGGCTGAAACCAGAATGACACCTGTTGTACCGCAGATTTCCTCTACTTCTGCTAAACGTTCCTGAAATTCTGCAACACGATTATTCAGCTCTGTAACTGTTTTATTGTAGCTGTCAAGTGCTGACAGTATTTCTGAAACCTTGCATTTCCCAAGAATACACTTCACATAACCGCACTTGTTCTCATCACTGCGATAATCCTTGATATTGGATTGAGAAATGCTTGTGATACCGCCATTCAGACGAATTGACGCAAGCGTTAGATAAGTTTTCGTGTCTGTATTTTCAAAGACAGGGACAGAGGGAGAAGTTTCTGCCGTGCCGGATTTCACTTCCAGCTTGCAGGCACGAACAGAATCACTCACATCACAGCTGATGCCTATGATTACATAACGGCTCAGAGATTCATTAACATACTGCCGCAAGTCAAGTGTATACGCCATGTCGTTGACGAAATAATGACCGCCAATCCATGCTTTTCCTGTGCGGATAACAACAGATAAATTACCACTTGCAGTCACTGAAAAGTTATCCCCGTATGTATCAAGAATGCCGTTACAGATCAGACTGGACAGATAGCTTGTGAAATCCTCTGCGGTATACACCCTGTCTAGATTCTTTGCATTGAACAATCCATATGAAAATGCCATAAAATCACACTCCTTTAAATGTTGGTGTTAAGCTCCGACCATTCTGGTCAAAGCTTTCGATCATGCCAATCATCTGTATTTTCGGCTGAATCAAGCCGAAACGTTTATGCTCCACTGTTACATAATCGCCGACAAAGTAATCCTTGTTGTACTGATACTGGGTGGAAAATGCTGCGATTGTGGATTCCGATGCAGTTTGCGGAGCAATCATGTTTTCAGCACCAGATTCTTTTAATAGCTCAAGATATTCCTCATTACTGACTTCTTCATCTTGTGACAAATCCCGCTTGTCCACATACACTTCGTATCGGTCAAGGTAAGTAGGTTCTGTGCCATTGCAGTAAATGGTTCTTTTTCTTGCATTTCCTTCACCACAACCGAAAATATATGCGAAATTCTTCTGAACGGAAGAATCAGCAGCGTAAGAGAACGACAACAGATTGTTGTAAGAGTCCGAGAAAACAATATGCGGATTTTCAGACTGAAGAATACTTCTGTCCGTTCCTTCAAACAAATCACACTTCAGAGCATTGTTGTCTATTCGGATATTAGCAGAGCCGCCAATGGTTTCACAGATGGTATACAGCCACTCCATCAGATTATCATAGCTGACCTGCAGTCTTGTTTTGCCCTGCCAGCAGTCACCGCTGACTGTTCCCATAGAAAGTCCAGGTATATTGCGGATTCCAACGGAAATGGCATTTCGTGATAACACACTCCGAACAATATTCTCGTATATATCATTCGCCGAAAATGACGGATAAATAATTCTTCGCTCCAGCAAGCAAGTGAGAAATCTGCCCGAAACAGTAAGGTAATCGCCGTCTTCTGCATCGGTTTCGATTTTTACGGATTCAATGATGCCGAAATGCTCACTATCATCATCTCTGCCGACAATTCTACCCAGTTGAAAAATCTCCACATTCTGCGGAGTGGCGGCAATGTACACTTCAAATGAACCACACTGATAATATTCCACGTCCCATAGCAGAGAAGAAAAGCTGTCGCAGACTGTAACAAGGTTAACAGAAATTCGATTCTCTTTTGCTGTTAAACTGTAAATTTCAACTTGCATACTATACCCCCAGATAAGCATTTCTGTGCATCAACGTGACTTTCAGATTTTTCACACCACGCACCGCCTGCACATGAAAAGTATTTTTGCCCTCACGAAGAGAAAGCCATGTTGAACCTGAAACAAGTCGATTGATGATATTGCTGTCCACACCATTACGGGTAAGTGTAACAGTTTTATTGCCAGTTTTTGTAGTCATTGTAATAACATCACCTTTCAGAATATCGCCTTTGATTTGCAGATATTCTCCGGTATCTGCATTGTAGATAGTAGGTGTGACTGCTGCAATTTCCGGCATGGTTTCACTTAATGAGGTCTCTATCTGAATCGTGAATCCTGTTTCATCACCGTCATTCTGTATGATGATGTTATCCGTTGTGCTGTAAACGCTCAGTGGAAAAGGAGTGTCACTTTCCGGAAAGGGAAAATGAAATGCTCCTGTAACTTGGCTATAGTAGGCATAAATCGCAGAGGTGCTGTACCAATACGGGTCAGGGCAGATAATGCTGATTTGTCCGCTTGTAAGGGCATCGAAGTTGCTGACTTCACAGGTTTCCACATAGCCCTCAGTGTACACATCAATATTTGCTGTTAGATAATAGACCTTGATATATCTGGATGGCTTGACGACACGATACAGCAGACGTCTGCGTTTTTCAATATTAATCCCACGCATCTGAAATGAGATAACAACATTTCTTTTTTCGATAAAGGCATTATTGAGATATGAGCCGTCCATTCCTGCATAGGTGGAGGTGCTGATTGTTCCTGCAGGCGGATTCAAGCCGTCAATTTTTGCGGTCATGTATTGGTTGGCCGTTGTGGTCATATTTATTTGTTCACCTGATTGGTTTTCGAGGATTAGGGTGAAGAACATGGTTTCACTTCCTTTCGTGATTGACTTTCTCAGTAAGTGTGTGATATAATGTAAAAAAATGTAAGGTATTAGTCCTTCAAATCGGGATTTAGGAGGTAGATTGATATGAAGATCAAAGAAATTAAAGAGAATAAAAAACAATTTCTCTCGTTGTTGCTGCTGGCAGACGAACAGGAAGATATGATAGACCGATATATTGATAGAGGTACAATGTATGTGTTGGACGATGATGGAATTAAATGCGAATGTGTGATAACAGACGAGGGGCATGGCATTCTTGAAATCAAAAATATTGCCACTGAACCAGATTGTCAAGGAAAAGGGTATGGCAAGACTCTGATTGATTTTATTGCCATGAAATATAAAGGCGAATATTCTGTTTTGCAAGTTGGCACAGGAGATAGTCCATTGACAATTCCTTTTTATAAGAAGTGTGGATTTGTACACTCACATAGTATCAAAAATTTCTTTACAAACAATTATAACCATCCGATATATGAATGTGGTATTCAACTAGTGGACATGATTTATTTGCAAAGGAAACTATAAATTCCCATTTGTAAAGATAACGGAGCGACCACAAATCGCTCCTATTTAAGTATTAACAGCATTTCGTGTTAGCCGTTAAATCTCCAGCCGTGACAATGACTTAGGACTATTGTTGGTCTGATTCACCGTCCGGCTGTTGTCGTTATTGTAGTAGTTATTTACTACGGAATTGGAAGAAGGAACATTTCCGAAACCGCTTAAATTCCAATCAGCCTGCAGTGACTTTTCAGATGCTTTCATCACTTCATTTCCCATAGAGTTTACTGCATTGACTGCTGTTTCTACTTTGCCGTCAATACCTTCTGCAAGACCATAAACAAGATTAAAACCCAGTTCACGTTTAAACAGCTTTGACGGTGATGCAATCTCGAAGAAATCACATATACCGTCCCATATATCAGAACAGAATCCGAATATCTTATCCCATAGCCAGCCGCACCGCTGATACCGTCCCACAATCCCTCAACTATATTCTTACCTACATCAAGCATATCACTGCCAAGGTCAAGAAACTTATCAAAAATTTGTCCGATCAGGTCACCGATAGCGGAAAGTACGCTTGAAACCATACTCACCAAACCGTCAATAAGTGAAGTCAGTATGTTTATACCGGTACCAATTCAGTCACCACTCAGAAATTTATCAATCACGGAAGTTACCAAATTCCATACAGCAGAAAGTATCTGTGGTATTGCGCTTACAAGTCCTTCGACAAGTGCAATGATTATCTGTATTGCCGCATCAATTATCATCGGAAGATTCTCAACGATTGTTTCGACAATTGTAATAATCAGGTTAATTGCAATTTCAATAATCATCGGCAGGTTATCAATAATACCCTGTACAAGTGCAAGTATCAGATTGAGTGCCGCCTGTATGATTTGCGGTAGATTGTCCATCAATCCCTGAACAAGTGTTACAATAAGCTGAAGTGCGGCATCTATAATGAGAGGTAACTGTTCGATTAACGAGTTTGTGAGTGCAGTTATCATTTCAAGTCCTGCAATGGCAGCAGTAACAGCAAGAACAGGCAGGCCACCCATTGCTGCTGCAACCTTTGGAAGTATGCTCAGAACAGTTCCAATACCGCTTGTCAGTTTTCCTGTTACTACCAGTGCAGGACCCAGTGCTGCAGCGAAAGCCGCTATTTTTGCAATCACGGTTTTGGTTCTGTCATCAAGGCTGTTGAATTTATCTACAAGTTCCTGAATTTTAGAAACAATGCTGCGGATAGTCGGCATCAGAATGTCAGAAAACGAAATAGCAAGTTCCTGGAGAGCTGATTGAAGAATTTTCAGCTATCCGGCAAGGTTATCCTGCATGGTTTCAGCCATTTTGAGAGAAGTGCCGTCACAGTCGGAAATAGCACCCGACAGCTTTTCGATATCAGCAGGTGCGGCGTTCATCAGTGCAAGGAATCCGGACATTGCATTTTTGCCCACAAGAGCCTGTGCAGCGGACGCCTGTTCCGATTCAGAAAGTCCTGCAAAAGCAGTTCTGCAATCAGCAAGAATATCGGACAGTTCACGCATACTTCCGTCTGCATTGGTAGTCTGAATTTCAACTTCACCAATGGATTCACCGCAGATTTTAACTTCACCTGCAAGTGCAGTCATAACAGAACGCAGTGATGTTCCTGCCTGTGTGGACTTGATTCCGGCGTTTGCCATCAAACCAATAGCCTCTGCTGTATCTTCTACGGAAAAGCCAAGAGAACCAGCAACCGGAGCGGCATACTTGAAGGTTTCGCCCATCATGCTCACATTGGTGTTAGCATTGGAACTCGCCGCTGCCAGAACATCAGCAAAATGCGCACTGTCGGCAGCGGTTAAGCGGAAAGCGGTCAGTGCGTCAGTTACAATATCGGAGGTGGTTGCAAGGTCTTCGCCGGATGCAGTGGCAAGGTTCATAACACCGTCTATGCCCGAAAGCATATCAGTTGTTTTCCAACCTGCCATTGCCATATAGTTCATAGCTTCGGCTGCCTCAGAAGCAGAAAATTTTGTCTGAGAACCCATTTCACGAGCCTTGTCACGAAGTGCCTGCAGTTCATCACCGGTAGCACCGGACACGGAGGAAACTTTACTCATGGCTGCATCAAAGTCCATACCGGTTTTAACAGCAGCAGTACCTAACCCCATAACTACACCGGTAAGAGGAAGTAGAGCCTGTCCGGCATTTGAGATATTTGTACCGACAGTTTTAAGCTTTTCACCTGTCTGAGCCATTTGGGTCAAGGCAGTTCCAGACTGTTTTGCCTGTTGCTCCAAACTTTGAAGTTCCTGTTCAGTTTCAATTATTTCACGCTGAAGTGCGTCATATTGTTCCTGCGTTATGTCACCGTTTGCAAGGGCAGTGTTAGCCTGTTTTGCAGCAGTTTTCAGCGTTTCCAGTTTTTCTTTTGTTGAGGAAACCGCATCGGCTAACAGCTTCTGCTTTTGGGATAAAAGCTCTGTATTGGTAGGGTCAAGTTTCAGCAGTTTTTCTACATCTTTCAGCTGTGTTTGAGTGCTCTTGATGTTCTTGTTGACACCTTCCAGTGCTTTGGAAAGCTTGGTGGTATCGCCGTTAATCTCGACTGTGATGCCTTTTATTCTGTTTGCCATGCGGTTACCTCACTTTTTATAAAAATAGGTTGAATATATCCTAACAATGTGGTATAATAGAAACGAGGAGGTGTTCGTATGTTGATTGATACAAACACAATTGTTTCTATGACAGAAGCGAATCAGAACTTTTCTATGGTAGCACGAATTGTTGACCAATATGGTACAGCTGTTATTTTTCAGAATAACAAACCACGTTATGAGGTTAAAATAATTGCTGATCCGGATGAAGTTGAAACTGCCCCAGACGAAGATGTACTTGCTGTTTCTAAAAAAATCATGAAACGAAATGAATCAGTATATGAGGAACTTGCAAAATGATCAAACTTACGAAACAACAGGTCATATTGCTTCATAAGGATATTATCGCAGCATCCGGAGGTTCTTATGAAATCCGTGATGAGGGACTTCTGGATTCTGCTCTGAATGCTCCGTTTCAGACTTTTGCGGAGACAGAATTGTATCCGACTGTAATAGAGAAAGCAGCACGGCTAGGATACAGTCTGATAAAGAACCACGCATTTGTTGACGGCAATAAAAGAATCGGTGCTCATACAATGCTTGTTTTTCTTGCATTGAATGGGATTGAAGTTGAGTATGAGGATTCTGACTTTATACAATTGGTGCTTGGTGTTGCGGTTGGTGAAACATCAGCAGAGCAGTTTCTTTCGTGGCTGAAGTCACACATTTGCTAAATCAAAATGCATCAAAATCGTCCTGAGATGCAAGTGTATCATACTTGAAATCGTCATTCTCCCGTTCGGTAAACATATCGTTCACAAGACCAATCGTCAACAATTCCAGATCGCCCATCCCTAGACCTAATTGTACACACCGCAGCAGAAAAAGCGGTGTTGTCATCGGTCGGTCAATCGGGCGATGTTTTTTTTAGATTCCGCCTGTGTTTCAAGGTTCAATCCCCAAAGTTCGATTAGCTGTGGCAAAATCTCGTAAATACTGAAAGTGTTAAACTGCTCCAGCCAATCATCCGGAGAGGATGGAACATTGTCAGGATCAGCGTGTTTCGCCATAATATAGGCGATATTCTCAAAGACCTCCAAGCTCTCAATGTCCAGTCCGAAGTTTTCCGAATCGCCTTCGGATACAGATTTTTGCAGTGCAGCAAAATCCTTGTAAATATCTCTACCAAATTTCAGACGATATAATCTTGGTACCGCAGCGCTTGCCTTGAACGATACTTCTATCCCATCCACCAGAATATTTTTCTTGATTGCCATGGAATCACCCCTTTACGATTTTGTTGTAGTAGTCGTTGTCGTAGTTTTCACAGATGTATCTGGATTATACGGCATCTTGTACCAGTTGTTGTAGGTGGTTTCGTCTGTTTCTTCACAGGTTTTCGCCTTCACTAAGCCTGTCGGAAGTGCCGTTGCAGTGAGAGAAAGAGTTTCTGTCTTAACTTCAGTAGAATCTTCCGTTGTCTGCCCTTCTGTTGCAGGACGGCTTGCAGAACAACAGTAGAGGACGTGACGAATCTTGTGCTTGTCACCGGAGAACTCAAACATCAGTGCAAACTGTGCAGGTTCTGCATCATTCTGTTCTACAAGCACACCATGGTTATCCAGAATTTCACCAAGAATTTCTGTGGCAAATTCTGTGGTAACAAGCGCGACTTCGAGATCACCCTCATAACCGGAATTGTTATTGATGACGTAATATACACCATTGTCGGCATAGAAATTTTCGTTGCCGCCGTTGGCATCAATAGACAATGAAACTGCACCAGGAAGGCTTACTGATTCGCCATATGCCGGTACCGTCTTGTTTCCATCAGAATCTTCGCCCCATTGGATAATCTTTGCCCAGTGCACATTGGACAAGCCAAATTTCACCTTGTTTCTTTTCTTTGCCATAGCTTAAACCTCCGTTTCGTAAAGTACTTCATAAAGCTTTTCGCTTTCAATCCACACCTCAGATTTGTTGTAAAAAACATGATGCTGCTTGAAAATATCCTCCACACGCTCTTCCGTTTCCGGGGATTTTTCATCGGTGTACAGTTCGATATCCAGTATCTTAAAACTGTGATACATCAGATTATCTGCACCAAATGTATGCTCTCCCGGAGAAAGGAAAAGCAGAAACGGAGGATTCGGACTTTCGCCCTCGGCATAATGGTGATAGGCAAAAGGCAGTCCGACTTCCTGCATCATTTCGTTGATTTCTTCATAAGTCATGATAATGCCTTTCTGATAAGATTCTCCAGTAATTCTTCGCCATTCTGTTCAGCCGGAGCAATATGCGGTCGGGCAGCAACACGACCACCGCCACGTTTGGCATGACCATGCTCCAGCAAATGTGCAAGCTGATAGCGATTTTTGGAATGCACCGTCATTTCAAGTGAATGACTATTCTCATTGACCTTTTTCGTTGCCCAGCTTTTTGAATAAGCACCAGTGTCTTTCGGGGCATTGCAAGATATCTCTTTCTTGACTTCGGTTGCAGTCTTTCGGACTGCCTTTTTCATTTCTGTATCTGCAAGGTCTGCATATTCCTGCAATCCTTTCATGATCTCAAATGCCATATCATCAACAGAAGTCATCACTGTCACCAGCCTTTCTTGTACCTGCAACAATTTTCATATAGTCCAGTGATTTGTAATTCGGAATCACGGAATTGATGTCATAGATCAGTCCACGGAACAGTATTTTGTGGGTTGTAGAATTGATGCGCATGGTATCCGGTGTCTGCCGCACAGTAAATTCCAGAGAGCTGACCTCTTTGGTCACACCTGCCTCTGTAGTTTCTGATGAGGATTTAACATTGACAGCAGCCCAGCAGGAGAATAATTCCTCCCACCGTGCCTTGTGGTTGCCGATGCTGTCAATTTTCGTGTTATGCTCCAGAATGGTGATTCGCTGATTCAGATTTCCGATTTCCATCAGATAACACCCTCTCTCTGTGCAAAAAGAATAGAACGCAGGTTAAGTGTCAGCTTATGATAATCGGGATCACTGCGATTTTCATAAAGATAGCCAAGTGCAAACAGCATAGCCGTCCGAACCATATCTTCATTTTCTGCAAACTGTTCTTCGTCCATTCTGCCCACATCCATGCACAATTTTTTCGCCGTCAGAAGTAAATCCTGAATCAATTTGTCATCCTCGCTGTGATCCACACGAAGATAGTTTTTTGCTTCTTGTAATGTTACCACCCACTCCAGCCCCTTTCTGCTATTATGCCTTTGTTGTGGAAGTGCCCTTGATAGTCAGTGTCTTTACAGCCTCGGGAAGAATCAGTTTTCCGTCAACACGCTGAGATGCAAGGAAACCAATCTGTCCGTTCATTGCAAACAGTTCATTCAGACGTTTGAGAGAACGTCCCTGTCTGTCGGCAATCCAGTAATAACTCATGTCACCAAATGCAATCGCCTTGTTTCCGGCATCGGGTGTTGGTGCATACACAGAGGTCACATAAGGTCTGTTCAGAATAGTATCGGGAATGCCCTGTGAAACGGAAGGCTGCCACAAATAATTTCCGTTATTATCCTTAATCTTGCGGAGTGCTTTTAGTGTCTGCTCGTTAAGCAGCCATACAGCCTTTTTACGATATGGACTTTTCAGTGAATAGAAAAGTTCCATCATATCGTCAAAAGTAATAGCTGCACCTGCTGAAGTCGTGCCGTTCTCCGCACCGCCTGTTGCGGCAAAAATACCGGTAGGCTTGCCCTTACCATCGCCGATAAGAAACGCTTCTTCCTCTTTTGCACCAATTCTACGTGCAAATTCCTTAGCAATGTAGCTGGGCAGGTCAAAAACAGAATCGTTCAGCAGTTCCTCAGAAATCTTGATTGCTGTACCGACCTTGTATGCAGAAAGTACAATCTGACCGAAAGCATCATCGGAGAGGGTATACGCCTCTTCCTCTTCCATCCAGACCGCTTCGCCTTTCTGGGTAATAACCGGGATTTTTCTGTCACCGCTGGAAGTCTGAATTTTCGTAGCAAGAGGGCGGAAAATATCTTCTTCCTCAAGTGATTCGATAAGCTTTTTCTCAAATTCATCCGGGCAGAGATAACCACCCTCGGAGTCAGTGCCGATCTGTAAATCATTGTGAACATCAATATAGTTGCGATTGCGGATATTGTTCCAGAAAGCCTTGCTGTAGCTGTCCGATGCAATACCGGTTTTTTCTGAATGCTCTGTATATGCTCCGGGTACAGACACAAGTGGCACAGTTGTTGCAGCATTCATTTCACGTCCAAGCTTTTCCTGTCGTTCCAGGCGGTCGATTTCCTTGCTGTAAGCCACAATCTGCTGTTCCATGGCATCATATGTCTGGCTGTCCTCTTCGGAAAGCAGACAGCTGTCATTGCGCTTGGAATCCAGAAATTCTCTTGCATCATCCCAAGCCTTCGCTCTCTTTTTTCTCAGTTCCTGAATCGTCATAGTATCATTCCTCCTGTTAAAATTTCAGTAATGCCAGACGTTTGTCCAGCTGGTCAATGGGCACTTTCTTATCGCATGCAGAAATTTTCTGCATAAAAGAAGCCGCTGTCCGGGACGGCGTATATAGCATAGACGCCATGTCCTTCTGCGGCTTTTTCTCATCGTTATCGGAATCATCCTCATCAGGTTCTTCTGGTTCATCGGGTGCATCTTCTTCTGTAGGTTCTTCCTCCGGTTGTTTCTCCTTTGCAAAAAGAATGCCGTCCACAAAACCGAGCTGTAGTGCTTTTTTCGCATTGAGCCAGGTTTCTTCCGACATCATTTTTGCAATTTTAGCACAGCTGAGATGCGTTTTCTCTTCATAGGCATTGATGATAGATTCCTTGACTTCTTCCAGAAGTTCAATTGCCTTTTCCATGTCAGCTTTATTTCCTGATGCAATACAAGACGGATCGTGGCACATGATCATGCCAGTCGGTGAGATAAATGTTTCATCACCTGCCATTGCCACAACTGATGCTGCAGACGCTGCAAGACTGTCAATCTTTACAGTAATTCTACCCTTGTGATTTCTGAGCATTGTATAAATCTGACTTGCTGCGAACACATCTCCGCCTGGTGAGCAGAGCCAGACGGTCAGATTACCGGGGTGTTTGCTCAGTTCATCTTTAAATAATCCGGGTGTGATCTCATCTCCATACCAGGTACTGTCAGAGATAGGACCTTCAAAGTAAAGTTCCGTTTCTCCGGTTTCTTCATTTTTTATCCAGTTCCAGAAATGTTTATTTTTCATGTGTTTCCTCCTTTGCTGCCGCAAAAGCGCCTGCGTTAATTAATTTTGTAAAGCTTCCATTTACGAGGTACAGGTCTCCACCTTCTTCTGCCGGAATCATATTCATATTTTCGAGTTCACGAATATCATTAGCTGACATCCAACCGTTCTGACGTGCTGTGGCATAACCCTGCATTCTTGATGCGTAGTCACCACGAAGTAATCCGTCAACATTGAATTTAATGAAATACTTGCCTTTCTCTGAATCTGAAAGTAATGCTTTCATAAGTCCCTGTTCCCAACGGACAATCCATGGGTCAAGGCTATATTTTACGAAGTCAAGTGACAGGTGTTCAACATTTGAAAATGTAGCATGGTCAAGGTCGCCAATCATGTGGAGAGGCACTCTGTATAATCTTGCAATCTCCTCAATCTGAAATTTTCGTGTTTCCAGGAACTGCGCCTCATTGTTTGGAATTGCAATGGGAGTAAATTTCATGCCCTCTTCCAAAACTGCAACCTTATGGGCATTTCTTCCGCCATATGCTCTCTGCCATGCATCACGCACACGGTCTACTTTCATCTTGTCGGGCATCAAAGGATACAGTCCGATAACATCACCTCTGCCGTTTCGGATAATCTGTGCATAGGCATTGCCGTAAATCAGCAGATGTGACATTAAGGTTTCCCTGAAAACAAATGATGTCATTTCAGGATTAGGCTGGTCATGTAGTAAAAAGTAAAGCGGGTGCTTCGGCACTCGCTCTTTTCCTTTGTTGTTGTATTTGTACACATGAAGCGGTAATTGTGCGATAGCCTCCGACAAAACCCTCACGCAGGCATAAACCGCAATATGCTGCAAGGCCGTTCTGTCAGTTACACGTTTACCGCTATTGGCTCGTCCGAAAAAATATGTGTAGGATGGGCTGTCATAACTGTTCTGAGGCTTATCTCTGGACTTGAAAAGTCCTGTGAAAATACCCATGAGAATCAACTCCTTTCTTGACTTTGAGATTGGGAGTGTGGTATAATATGCTAAACAGAATGTATGGTAGTTGCTATACCAAATCGGAATTTAGGTGGTGACAATATATGTCAAGAACTCGTGTATGGATAGAAGCAATGGAAGAATATCTGATTCGGAACAATCTTGCTGAAAGAGAAAAAATCACAAAGTTATCTGATGACGAGTTAAGTGAACATTATCACAAAGTGATCAAGGAAAAAGGAATAGAAAATGATGCTGAGAAATTCACGCATAGATGGTGTATGCAATATAAGTGATTCTGATTTGTCGAACTAACACCAACTACAAAATCAACATCTCCCTCGAATCATAAACAGACTCATCAGAAACACATCCACAGCGGATTGCACGGTCAAGAGCCATAATCATGGCAACTGCGCCGTCAATTTTCTCTGTGGATTTTTCTTTGTCCGGTTTAATGTTTCCGGCAGGGTCACGCCTAATAAAAATATTATCCATCATCCAGCGGAGAACCGGGTGACCGTTGTGGGCAAGAGTCTGTTCAAGTGTCAGTTTCATCAGTTCTTTTGTAGGCGGTGACATATCCTTGTTTCCCTGCCCAAACTGCACCATTGTAAATCCAAGACCGTCAAGGTTCTGCGACATCTGAACTGCTCCCCAGCGGTCAAATGCTATTTCTTTGATGTTGAATTTCTGCCCCAGTTCATCAATGAAGTTTTCGATAAAGCCATAGTGAACAACGTTGCCCTCGGTGGTTTTCAGATAGCCTTGCCGTTCCCATACATCATATGGAACTTGGTCACGCCTTACTCGGAGAGGCAGAGTTTCTTCCGGTAACCAGAAGTAAGGCAGAACGTAGTAATGCTCATCTTCATCTGTTGGCGGGAATACAAGCACAAATGCCGTAATGTCAGTAGTGGAGGAGAGGTCAAGACCGCCGTAGCAGACACGACCTGCAAGGTCATCTTCATCAAAGCTGAGTCTGCATTTATCCCATTTTTCCATAGGCATCCAGCGGACAGCCTGTTTTACCCATTGGTTGAGTCTCAACTGTCGGAATGCATTCTCCTCGCCGGGAGTTTCCTTTGCTGAATTACACGCAGCTACAACCTTATCCATTCCAATTGTCTTATCAAGTGATGGATTTGCTTTTTTCCAGACTTTTGGGTCAGTCCAGTCCTCGGATTCATCAGCACCATAAATAACGGGATAAAATGTAGGGTCATGCTTTCTGCCCTCAATAATATCCTTTGCCTTTTGGTGTACTTCATAGCAGATGCTGTTGGTGTCAGTTCCGGCTGTGGTGATAAGGAAATAAAGCGGCTGCATTCTCGCATCACCGGAACCCTTGGTCATTACATCAAACAGTTTTCTGTTGGGTTGAGTATGAAGTTCATCAAATACAACTCCATGAATGTTGAATCCGTGCTTTGAGTAATCCTCAGCTGAAAGCACCTGATAAAAACTGTTAGTCGGAATATACACGATACGCTTTTGTGATGTCAGGATTTTAACACGCTTATTCAGAGCGGGACACATTCTCACCATATCAGCGGCAACATCAAATACAATGGCAGCTTGCTGTCGGTCTGCGGCACAGCCATAGACCTCGGCACGTTCTTCACCATCACCACAGGTAAGCAGAAGTGCAACAGCGGCGGCAAGTTCTGACTTGCCATTTTTCTTTGGAATTTCAATGTAGGCTGTATTAAACTGTCGATAACCGTTAGGTTTCAGAATACCGAAAAACTTGTTAATGTCAACAAGCTGAAATTCTGTAGTAGTGGTCACTGATACTGCCTCCTTTGCTTTATTCTGAGCATTCCTTTTCGTGCAGCATCAACGTTTCCTTTGACAGCCTGTCCCTTGATAGTGCGATACTGCTGTTTTGTAAGGAAAGGTTTATTATTTTTTAGTTCTCTCCAGAAATTATTATCTGCTTTCATAAAAATCCTACTTTCTGCTCCTCAGCAATTTTTCCATCATATCTTCATTCGGATTGCCCTGGAATTCCACTGAGCAGTTTTCTCTCACAATCTGAAAAATCTGATTCCAGATTTGGTTTGCCTGTTTCATATAGTTCTGCGACATAGCCACATAGGGTGATGCAATTGCAGCACCTGTCGTAGGGTGTTTTGAAATATATCCGTACTTTGTGACAATCTGCTCACAATGTATCCAACGTGAAATGCTCATTGCATACTGTTCAACAAGCTGACGGCTGACAATCTTCTCACAGGAGCGTTCTTTCAGCCACTGATAAGTTTCGGTATACACCTCATCAGCGAGAAGTTTTGTGCCGTCACGCTGTAATTCCTGCATGAATTCACGCACAGGCGGTGTTTCAGTCGATTCAATATCAGCCGGCTGCATCATGACTTCCGCAGTTTTCCCCTCGGCAATTTTCTCTGTCAGAGCCTTTCTTGGTCTGCCTGCACCCGGTCTTGCACCGCCTCGGTTGGTACCGTCTTTCGCCATGATGTCACCGCCTTTCTGAAATCAAAGAAATTCAAACAAAATTGCAAAAATGAGCATAAAAATGCCGACTGAAAAAGTCGGCAAAGATAGATGTTATCGGTATTTTTCGTTACTTTTAAGACCCAGGGGGGCAATAGGGCGTTTGAATACCCGTTTTTGTGCGTGAGAGGGGGCGCCGGTCTTTAGAAAGTTCACATTTAGAGATTTTGATCCCCCGGGGTCAGTATGTGTACTCCGGATTGTTATCCTCCGTCCAGGTTTTTCTGTCATGGCATGATTTGCACAACGCCTGCCAGTTGGATTCATTCCAGAATAAATTCTTATCACCACGATGAGGAATAATGTGATCGACCACCGTTGCCTGGACGTATCTGCCCTGTGCCTGGCACTTCACGCACAGTGGATGCTTTCGCAGGTATGCCTTGCTGACTCTCTGCCACTTGCTTCCATAGCCACGTTTGGCGGCAGACGGTCGGTCAGGGTGCAATGGCCTGTGTTCAGAACAGTATCTTTCTTCAGTTAAGTTCGGACAGCCGGTATGACTGCATGGTCGCTTACACTTCCTCGGCATTGTCATATTCCTCATGCGTAATTTCAAGATGAATCTTCTTTAACGCTTTATGGTGCTGCTTTTTCACCCATGCAACATCCTCATGCATTTCATCTGCAATACACTCCCACGGCAGATTTTCAAGATAGCGCATCCTCAGAATCTGGCGGTATTCGTACCGATGGAAAGACATGATGATGTCCTCTATGTTTTTCTTCATCATGATAAGATCAATCAGTTCTGTGCGGGAATCCTCTGCAATATTCATCAGAACACCATCTTCAAATTCCTCTGCCAGTGCCTCCCACTGTTTGTAAGAAACCAGCTGTTCCTTGATACGGTTGTCAATATCTGTAGCGTTTCTCATTATACTTTTTGCAAGCATATTATTCTCCCTTCGGGCAACAAAAAAGCCATGGCGGATTTCTCCGCTATGGCTCTCATGGATATTCAGTTTTGCTATTATATAGCATACCACATTTTGCTTTCGCATTCAAGGGACATTTATTCGCATTTAGTCGCATTTGTTCGCAAGATTTTCTCAAGTGCATTGATTGCTTCACTGTGAAGCCTGTAAATATGTTTTTCACTGTAACCCAGTAACGATGCAATGGCTTTGAACGATTCGAAAAATAAATATCTGCGTTCCAGAATTTTTCGATAGCGAAAATCAGATATTAAACTAATCTGATGTTCCATATCAATTTTCAGTGTAACCAATTCATCAATCATAATATCAGCTTCATGTTCAAAGTCAACAATTTTTGCAATTGCTTTCCCAATAATGTCATTACTGCCATTTGCCCCGGAACCGCCATTATTTTCATAGCTGACGCCTCTACCATACAAATCCTTCCGAAGTCTTGCTGCTTTTTCAAGCTTGTCATTAATTTCATTATTCAGCTTCCATGGACGATTTAAGTATTCCTTGGCTGTCATCCCAATACCTCCTCCAAAACTGTTTTTACCTCCTCCACAGACCTGACAATCCCAGCCTGTCCACCGCATTTCTGAATCTTATGTATTGTAGCTTTCTGCAAATCCGTTGCTTTACCAGTTGCTGTTTTTACCTCAAAGGCAAAGAACCTGCCGCCGATACAGGCAATCACATCGGGAATTCCGGCTGTTCCGTACATGCCGCCATGTTCTTTCCAGCAGAAACAATTCGGCACGGTTTTCAGGTATCGGAGGATTGCTCGTACAATATCTGCTTCTTTCAAAATCATCACCTCTAACTTCTATTTTACCTCTTTACTGATTTTACAGTTAATTTCCTATTATACTCATAAAAAACGAGAAAATATATGTGTATATATAATAGTAAATATATAAAAGGTTATGGTAAAATCACGTAAAGCCTGTAAACGCCGTCAGAAAACAGCGCAGACTTGCCCGTGGCAAATTACACTGCGTTTTCCGCAAAGCAGATACCTCTCCATGTACGGCGTTTTCCCAACTTGTCAGCTGCCCTTACCACTGTTGGATAATTTGCCTCCAGTTCATTGTTGAAGTTCTGCTGACTGAATGGCGTCAGTCCGCAGCTTTCACAGTATCCTTTGTAGCGTTCAAAGAACTCTGTTCTGCCGACCTCTGCATCCATTTTCACTTCACAGCAATCCCGGACAAAAGCCAGTACGCTATTGCTGTCTTCCCGGTATTTTTGGAGTTCCTGGGCATTGGCCTGTGTTTCAGAAAAGTGAAAATGATTCTGCATGAGCCTCCGCAGACCTTCCAGTGCAAACAGAAATATACCGTCTGCTTCACCGCGAAACTTTTCCAGAAGCTCCGGATCCCGCTTATCCTCCGGTACAGAATGATTGAACCGCACAATAATAAGCCTTCGGTAAAATCCCTCCGATTTATCACCATAGTTCTTCGGAATGCTGTTACAGGAAAAGAGCAGTCTTGCATAGGGCTGAAAGGAAAAGGGATTCTTGTTTTTCTTTTCTACAGTCAGATAATCCTCACCGACCAAAGCCTTGAAAATACCGTTATCCTCGATACCTTTTGTAGGCAGTTCCGCACAGATATTCGCCCATTTTCCAAACAGTTCTGCGGTCTTGAAACGGTCGCTTAATGCCTGCCAGGCAACATTGGACACATTCTCTTTCCCAAGCAGCAGTTCATTCAGAACACGCAGCAGCACCGATTTTCCGGCACCATCCTTGCCCACAATAATAAAGCATTTCTGTGCATGATTGACCGGAATCAGAAAATAGCCCAGCATCTCCTGAATCAGTGTAACCTGGTCATCTTCCAGAGACTCATGCAGGAATTTCATAAACCTCGGACACACAGCATCGGGCGTATATCTGACATTCAGCTGTACTGTTGACAGATACTTTGATGTATGTTCGGACAATGTTCCGTCCAATACATTGTAAAGTCCGTTCCGGACATTGATGATATATGGATTCGGATTCAGTTCCCGGATATCCTTCTGTACCTGCATTTTCCACTGCCCTTCTGTATCGTTGATCTGAGAAAGCTTTGTGTATCTGGTCAGCATTTTATCCCGCACCATATTTCTTGCAGTCAGTTCTGTAATGCCATGATAGACACCGTTTTCATAGGAATAATACTGTTCTGCGGAATAAAAGGTCGGCGAATTCTGTGCCATATATTCCGCAAGCACACCGGGGAGAAACTTCGGACCACGTTCCGTCATTTCGTACCAGTCGGGAATCTCCATACCGGAGCGGTGCTTCCTGGTTTCTGACTTACTCAGAAACGCTTTGTAAAGTTCCTTCTGCAAGGTGAACAGCGGCTTCACGTCTGCATTTTTGAAGCCGAAGTATTGTTTCAAATCATAACTGAGAATCGATTCTGCTGTCACAGTATCCACATTGAAAAGATAATCTGATACAAAATTTCGTGCTGTCTGCAAATCCTCCACCACAGCATTCTGTACTTTCTGCTGCTGTAACAGCACCCGAATCCCATCAATGGAAAGAGGCAGAAAGCAAAGAGCCGCAGGTGATTTACATTTACACTGTCCGCTGTTCAGCTTCGGGCAATGAAATCCTTTCTCTGCAATGGTACGACATGTCATAGGCTTTGTACCGCTGCTGAGAAAGTGCTGGATCTTCCTTTGTATTTCTTCATAGGAGTAACCGGGATAAGGCTTTGAAAGCTGATGAATGACCTCTGCTCCGCCGTCAAATACACTCAGATTAGAAATCAGCGCATACCAGTCATGCTCAGAGAGAGTTGCTGCATTGTCCCGGCAATACTGAATAAAGTCGCAGGACGCTTCTACGATACGAATGCCTTTCTGTTCTCCGTGCAGTTCAGCTTTCGGTATATCTTCTGTTTCTTCCTGGACAGGCAGCACTTCTATCAGCTGCTCCTGTGTATACCTCCGTTCCGGATGAAACGAAATACACTCCACCATTATCGGTTCCTGCTTGCAGTGATAATAACCCGGCAGACGCATGACACGGCTTTCATTGACACAGACAGGATCACCGCCGAAATACTGCACCAGTGCCTTCTGTATCGGACGAAACTGTAACACCTTTGCATCTTTCACAAACCAGTATGTATGCAGGGATTTCCGGGTTTTGATAACCATAGACGGCGGCAGCGGAAACGCATCAATCTGAGCCTGCTGTTCCTCGAACGTTTTATCATCCATCTCCACGAACTGTGCATTGATACGGACAATGCTGTCGTCCGTCTGACCGCCGGAATTCACCACAAAAAAGATACCATGATTTTTCTTGTTATGTTCTTTCAGCGTAGACTCTACAGCAAAGAATTTTCCTGCCTCCACGGACATTTTTGCACCGGTAAAGATGCCTTCTTTCCTATCATCAAAAATACGCAGGCATACCGTATCGTCCGGGTTGAAGATAGCATTGATAACATCCTGTGCCGATATGTTCATACAACTTCCTCCATCTCTTCTGTGAAATATCGAATAGGCATATGCCTGTGTTTTGCCCATCGTATCTCCTGTTCCATGCCCTCAGAAATGCTGCTGCCGAACACCCATAATTCCATGCATTTGGTTAATAGGACGTGATTCATGAACATTGCAGTTTGTCGTTCTTCCCCAAGGGTATCATCCATAAACTGCGGAAAAAGCAAATGCGGTGAAATGGGAATGCTGTGATGTGCTACTGCAAAACGACTGTATTTTCGGGCATTTTCAATGTTTTCATTGGTGTTGCCACGATAGGGAGAGCAGATATATACAAGCGGGCAAAAAGCGGCTAAACGGCGTGCTTTCAGTTCCTCGCTCTCGATTCTTTTCATTGCTTCAAATTCTGTTGGAGAGTAATATCCCTCACTGTTATGGGTTGCTGCCAAGTTTATCCCTCCAATTCCTCTAAATTGCCGAAAGTTTCACCTGCGGATGCCTCTGCAACAAGCGGCAAATCAAACTCCGGAAACGGTTGCTGTTCCATACATTCACGAATAAAATCTACCGCCTCATTCAGCTTTTCTTTCGGAATAATGAATGTCAGTTCATCGTGAATCTGCAATATCGGTTTCAGCCATGGACGCTCCGGCAGTCCCTCCAAAATGCGGACTATTGCCAGTTTCAGAATATCCGCTGCCGTTCCCTGAATCGGTGTATTTAATGCACATCGTTCTGCAAATGACTTCAATCCCCAATTATCACTGCGAATATTGGGAAGATAACGTCTGCGACCGAGCCATGTTTCGGTGTACATTTTTCTCGCTGCGTCCTGCTTGGTTTCCTCCTGCCATGCGGTCAGTCCAGGGTAGCCGGCTTTCAGATTTCGGATAATGGTTTCGCATTCTTCTATGGTCTTATCCACGGCTGCTTTGAATTTCAACGTACTTTGCAGTCCTTTCGGAAACAGTCCATAAAACGTACCAAAGTTTACGTTTTTGGCGATAGTACGCTGTTCCTTGTACTCCTTGCGGTGCTTGTCCTGCGCTTCTTCATAGGTGCAGCCGAAAATAACAGAAGTCGTTGCGGCGTGAATATCACCGCCATTTTGGTATGTTTCCATCATGGTCTTGTCCCGGCAGTAAAATGCTCCCACACGCAGTTCTATCTGTGAAAAATCCAGTGATAAAATCAGATGATTTTCCGGCGCTTTGATAAAATTACGTACACCAATGGGGTCATTGCTTTTTCTTGGGCAATTTTGCAAATTTGGATTACGGCAGTTCATTCGTCCCGTTTCCGTAGAAAGTGCAAAGAAATCCGGGTGAATGCACCCTGTTGCAGAATTCAATATTTCAGATATCCGTCAATGTAGGTGGACTTGATCTTGCCCCATTTTCTGTATTCCTGCACCAACGTGAACAATGATGAAAGTTCAGGACGATTCACATCGCACCACTTCTTCAGCATGATCATAGAGGCATCGTCTGCCGCTTCTTTGTTAGACGCAGTTACTTTCATAACAGGCAGTTTCAAGGTCTGATAGAGATAATCCTTAAATGCCTTTGTACCACAGTTTGCACCGATTTCAACGTTACCAATGAGCATTGTAATTTCATCTCTGATATGCTGCATCTGATGTTCTGCTTCCTGTTGACGGGACTTCATCAAATCAACATCCACCGGCACGCCGTTGTGCTTCATTAAGCCGAGATACACCGCTGTGGGAGATTCGATCTGTTCCACAATGTACCGATGTTTCGGCAGAAAACGGTCAAACCAGTTGTTAAAAATATGATACAGCCGAAGTGCAAAATCAGAGTCTGCACAGCCGTAACGTACCGTTTCAGAATCTTGTGCATCCAGTTCATCAAAATGCTTGCCGTTAGTGACTTCTGTAAACGTGGGCAGAGGTTCATGGCAAAGCTCTGCTACCAGTTTCTTCAGACCGCTGTCGGCAAGTTTGCGGAACTCATAATTGCTTTTCAAAGTCATCTGTGCCGCACAAATGGTATCATACACCGGCTGCTGAATGACGATATTCTGATGATAGGACATTGCAGATTCAAACGCAATGTTATGGGCGATTTTGCAGAGATTCCGGTTTGTGAGGAAGTCCTGCAGAAATCGGAAAAAAGCAATGCTATCCATGTTTCTTCCAATTTTATGAGCAACAGGTACATAGATTCCCGTATGCTCTTCAACAGAAAAGCTGCACCCGACAATATGACTTTTTGCCGGGTCAAGGGCTGTTTTTTCTTCGTTGCGATAAGTCTCGTCCGGTGCAGTTTCATAGTCAAAAGCCACGACTTTTGCATTGCCTATGTAATCCATGATCTCCTGCACAGAGGTAACGCATTTGTAGTTTTCCATACAATCTCCCTACTGTAACGGTTCCACAATTTCACCGGTTTCCGGGTCAACATTCAATGCATCTTCCGCATCGTAGCCAACCGTTCTGCTGAGTGCTTTGACCTGTTCCGTCATAGCAGAGATCAGCTGATATTCCTCCGGTGACAATACCCGTTCCACTGCAAACTGTGCCTGACTGTAATTGATACCCGTATTGCTTGATGCCTTTTTCAGTGTAAACTTTGTCACCACAGCGTTGGAATTCTTATACTTTGGAATCACACGCATGAGGTAGCGAGTAAAGGCTTTCAGAGAATCGGTGGGTAAGGACAGAATCATCGGGAAAATCTCTCCTTCACGAAGTAAATACAAACGGCGGCGGTTCTTGCAGGCTTTCGCACCGTTCTTGCCGGAGCCATACTGATTCAGCGGACAGGTATCGCAGCTGCCGCCAGGTGTGCCCTCACCATGATGTCCGTCAAAGCTGCCGCAGTCCGGCGGATTAGAACCGCCCTGATATTCACTCTTGTAATAGGCGTTCAAGGAATGCTGATAAAGGATCACTGCTGAAAATTCTTTCACAGTGTCCGGCTCATCCGGATTCTCACCGGGAATTTCAAACATAACACCGCCGCCGGACGGTATCTTGACACGTTCAAAGGTTGCCGAAAGTCCGTCCATTTCCTCCGACATCACTTCACTCAGATTAAAATCCTGCAAAGCAAGAAAGCCGGAGTTTTCCATATTCATCAGTTCATTGTTCTTGTTCATCATTCATTTTCCTTTCCTTACTTGTGTGCTGCCCTGCGGACAGACACAGTTGTTTGTTCGTATACATTTACCAGACCGTTCAGCCAGTCCGGAATTGTATCCTGATTTTCGGAAATCTGCTCCTTGACAAAAGCAGACAGACTGTTGGCGTTGACGGTTTCATAGACCATATCACCGTAGCCGTTTTCTTTCAGAGCCGCATATAATTCTTCCTTATGCCCTGCCATGGCAGAAGCACGGGTTTTGGTGGTCAGTGAGAACATGGTTCCGGCTCGGGTGAAATTCTGCGTTTCTGTTTCTGCCATCAGCATAGAAAGCTGATAATCTGCCTGTTCAATTTCAGCGTTGATTTCTTTTAACCGCTGTTCTGCATTCTTCTTTTCCTCACGGAGTTGTTTCAGATGCTCCGCAAGTTCATACATATTCTGTGTTTGCATTTCAAACTCCTTCCTGAAACGGGTTGATTCCGTTCCGATAATCGTCTACCAGCGTTCTTGCTAAATCCACCTTATCCCGCAGAGAACGGAGGATTTTTGCATCCACAGTATTCTTTGCAATCAGATAAATGTACAGACAATTTTCTGTCTGAGAGACTCTGTGGATTCTTGCTTTTGCCTGCTCAAAATTAGACATGGAATAATCCAGACTGTAGAACACCATAGTGGATGCTGCTGTCAGAGTAATGCCCAGTCCTGCCGCCGCAATCTGCCCAACAAACACACGGCAGTCTGCATCTTCCTGAAATCTTCGGATTTCTTCGGCACGGTCAGAAATTCCGCCACGTACAGCCGCATAGCCGATATGTTTTTGTTCCAGTAGTTTTTGAATATCATTCAGTTCCGGTACAAACCTTGCCATGATAACCAGCTTTCTGTCTTCTGTAAGCATCGTATCCAGAATATCTGAAAGTGCATCCAGTTTTGCGGTGCTGACTGCATTGCAATCTCCCTCATCATCGGTGAGATGTCCGCCTGTGACCTGAGACAGACGAAGCGTTTTTGTAAGGATATTCACAGCGGAAACCTCAGAGTTGCCAAGGTCAAGAAAGGATTCTTTCTCCAGCTGTTTATACAGTTTCATCGCTTTTGGTTCCAGTTCCACTGTGCGGATTTCTTCTGTGATTTGAGGTAAGTCCAGACATTCTGATTTGGTCACACGAAAGGCAATGGAATGCATCTTTTGCAGGAACTCATCCATCATTAGTTTTCGGAAAACCGGAATGTGATTCCCATAGCCGCACATATCGAAGTAACGATTGCGGAATACATAGAAGCTTGTCCCGAAAATCTCTTTGTTCAGAAAGCGGTACTGGGAAAAGACATCCAGTTCTTTGTTGGTTATGAGTGTACCGGTCAGAAGCAGCTTGTATCTTGCTTTGTCGCCCAGGTGATGCATGACTTTCGACTGTGCCGTGCGGTTTTCCTTGATTTTGTGTGCCTCGTCTGCAATGATAAGGTCGGCATCAAAGGCAAGCAGTTCTTTCTCCAACCTCCATGCAGATTCATAGTTGACCACTGCAATTTGAAGAACATTCCCGTTCAGTTTGGAAAGCTGCTCCTTTTTCTGTGTACTGCTGCCTTTCAGAACAGTCAGCTGATACGGAAAAGCGGCAAAACGTGCAAATTCCTGTTCCCAGACAGAGAGAATGGACAGTGGTGCTGTGATCAGGATTCTTTTGATCTGCCGATATTGATACAGGATTCCCGCTATTGCAATGCTGGTGATCGTTTTGCCGCAGCCCATTTCCATGAGCAGTGCCACACCGTTACTGTGCACATCTGATGGCAGAATGCCGAAGCGTTCACAGGCAAACTGGCAGGCGTTTTGCTGATGCTGATATAGGGCAACTTTAATGGGGATTTTTAAGATTTCTTTCACTTTTTTCTCCTTATGCTTTACAGTGGCGATATGTATTGGGACCGAATCTGCAAGCAGTTGTTTTAATATCTGACTTTGATGTTCATCTGCCTTTAAGAGCATTTCTTCCAGAATCGTTGTTTCTTCTTCCGAAAAAAGGTTTTTATTTAGACGAAACCAATCCGGGAGAGAAACTCCGCCGTAAATGCCGCGATTGGTTTGAAGAGGGTACTCAGCTGTGAGGATTGTAATATCATTGCGAATTGTTCTGTCAGTAACGCCCAATTCAGATGCTAATACTTGCATCGTTTCATGTCGTCTCACATTCAGAATTCGCATGATTTCTTTCCTGCGTTCGACTGCATTCACAGCTTTTCCCCTCCTTCCTTACTTTATTTCCTATATTTTATTGTACAGTCTAAATAGGAAAGCCCATTTCCTATTTGATGAAATTTCACAAAGTTTTCACATATGTATTCAGACTTATTTTTCTTTGATATATAAGGTTACTTGAAAATCTTCTATGTACATATAAAAATCTCACCATTCTAAAATGAATAAGAAAAAGCAAAAAATCCGATAAGGCACAAAAGTACTTGTATCTCATCGGATTTTTAGCATATCAAAATTTTTCTTATTTCACCAGATCAGTCAGCCATGGAGCAATCGGTCGTGCGATCAATCTCGCATTCAGGTAAGCCATCTCCAGCGTCAGACAGGTATTTCCAAGATAATACCCGTCCATCACAGAAATTGTCATAGCAAGATCAGGCTTCTTCATGTTGGTCAGGCATATTGGCAAAAGATATTGTAATTTATTCTGGTAACCCTGCGGCACAACCAATCCAGGTTCTACAACAGCTTGTCTTCTGGCAAGCTCCACTGCTGTTTCCAGAAGAAGCGGCAAGTTTTTTGCTTTCCGGATTTTTGCAGGAATGCGTTCCAGATTTTCTGCATCTCCCAGAATGTGATCCACGTTCACACGAATCTGCCATTCCGGATTGAAATTGATGCCATTCTGAATCATTGGAAAACTCGGCTTTTCCGGCAGAGGTTCAATGTATTTCATCCTTGGCGATATCTCATCGCAGAAGCCGCGAAAATACCAATTAAAAGTCGTTTCCCGTTTTTTGTTGCGTTCAAAATATGCGTAAATTGCCTTGTATCTCTGATTGTAAAGTCCGGTGTGAAAGCAGGCATATTCATTCTCAATGTGAAAGAATTTTGTCGCCTTACCCGGATCAGGTTCTGTGTTGTAATCAATGCTTTGCTTGCGAAAGATAATATTGATGTACCGCTCTAAAATCGGCGTATCTGTATTTCTGGTTTCTACTGCTGGCTTTCTGAACCGCCACGGCTCCGGCAGTGCCATTTCGGCAAGCTCGTCCAGTTGCCCGTACCAATCCGGCACATAGGCAAATTCAAATAGATCTGTTGGTATCATTTCTTTAATCCTCTCCATTTGGGTATTGATTTCACTAGTTTCATCTGAATCCTGATTTTTATATCTTCGTCTACATATGCATACTCTTTTCCTGATTCGTCACGGCACTTCACAGTAGCAAGAGCATTGATATAATCGTCATAGTGCATTAAAACTTGATCCAATGCTGCTTGTTTACCCTTCACTGCATCACTGATCTGTTCATATGTAAGCTCATTCTTTTCCATAGGCTTTCCTTTCATAATGATGACGTATGGCTGCAAACGCTTTCTTACGCCAATTGTAGATTGTTCTCGGCGTAACATGAAAATGCGATGCAATCTCAATGTCTGTATATCCGTACCAAAAATCTAAAATCAACACCTCTCTTTGCTTATCTGGCAATTCCAGCATGGCATCATACAGCCACTCACTGGTAATCACACAGATATGGTTTCCACTTTCCAATACTAAGTGTTCCGATGGATAAATATCCTCTTGTATCTGCATTTCAAACAGATATTGCATTTTTTCTGTTCCCACATCCTCTCTTTTTCGTTTTCTTCTTTCTTCATCTACTGCATCTCTGCATTCGTTCTGCATCACAGTTTTTGCATAACTGTCAAATATGGCTATGACACAGTTCTTATCCTTTAAGGGAGCCGACATAATCTGTCCCTCCCTTCCTATGCAGTTTTGAGTGCGATGGTCCTATCACCCCCTTTATATTAACTAAGACGGATCTGCTCACCTAAAACCGGAAAATTTCCTTAAATTTATTATTTTAATTTTTTACGAACTAAAGAGAAACAAAAAGAGTATAACAACTACAGCTACTGCTGAATTGTTATACTCATATATTCATGCTTTATTTTTTTCGTTTTGAATTTCGAATTTCGATAATTCGCTGATATATTGTCTTCCCTTTGGGCGTAGATTTCTTTACCTCTTTTGCAGAATTGTACTTATCCAGTAATTCTTCTTGATTGTGTAATTTTAGCCCATGAACAACAAGCTTTCGCACTCCATCATAAAACACAGCAAACAGCGGCACACCAATAATCATACCAATAAATCCCCATAAACCACCGAAAAGCAGAATGGAAAAAAGAACCCAGAAGCTTGATAATCCTGTCGTATTCCCCAGAATTTTAGGCCCGATGATATTTCCATCAATTTGCTGGAGAATAATGATAAAGATAACAAACCATATGCACTTTATAGGGGATTCAATTAAAATCAGAACTTCAGAAGGAATGGCACCGATAAATGGACCAAAATACGGAATAATGTTGGTGACACCTATAATAACGCTGATCAACATAACGTTCGGTATTTTTAGAATTGCACAGCCAATAGCACAAATAATACCAATAATCGCACTATCCAATAACTTTCCGCTTAAAAACCCGCTAAACATTCGATCAGCATAGGCAAGTTCTTTCAATATCCAATCTGCCCATTCCTTTTTGAAAATGCCATACAAGCATAATTTCCCTTGTACTGCAAATTTTTTTCTGCCATTCAAAACATACACTGATACAATGATGCCAATCACAATATTTTTAATCCAAGCAAATACACTTATAATGCTGTTAGATATTCCGTTCATTAGCGACTGTATTGATGGAAGAAGTTCGTCTTTTGACCAAGCCTGTACATCCGGCAGCACACTTTCTGAAAAATCGTTCAAATAATTCAGCATAGTAGGATTATCCTGAAAATATTCTCTCAGCCACTTCATAGTACGCTGCACCGTATCCGGCAATAAGGTGATAATGGAAATAACGCTTTGCAGCAGCTTGGGCAGTAAAACAATCAGCAGACAGTAAATGATCAGCAGTCCGGATATCAGACTTGCCGCTATCGCAAAAATGTGTGCCAGTTTTTCTCGCCGTTGTTCAGAAACAGCATGGAGCATGCGTCCGAATAACGCTTCAAAATAAATGCACATAGGCTTTAAGATGTATGCAATGAAAAGGCCATATAAAATCGGCTTTAAAATATTTATGATAAGCAAAAAAATATTCTTTACAGAATTCAAGTGAAAGATTCCGTAAACTACCAGAGAACCAATAACAATTACAATTAAAATCCCCATTATATTGGAAAAGAATTTCTTTACCTTCTCACTCATTCAAATTCCTGCTTTCTACTTTTACTTTATTTTCTGTGACCTGTTATATTCCATTTTCATAGACAGTATTCCCATCTATAAAAATTCTGATGAAAAGCTGCATTAACGCAATTGCACTCTCCTTTATATCGGTTATATTCAATGGTGCAAAATAATCGGATGAATCATTATTCGGATGCTTGTAATCCAATAAATTACCCTGAAAATAAATATATTCAGGAAATATACTCAAAAGATCATCAGGTCTATAACTGCAAATCGGATGACTGATTTCAAATCCGATTTTCTTCAAAACATACATTACAAATTCAATACATGAAAAAGCCTTATATATAGATAATCCATTAGTTATTGGATATGTCAAGACAGAAATCAGATTGTATATGTATTCCTTGTCGTTTTTTACATCAAAAATAATATTTTGTACCATATCGTATTGCTTTTCCGTAACAGGAATTCTGAAAATCACAGAGTCTACAGTATCTGTCCTGTTTAATGTATATCGGATCATATTTTCTTTTACCAATCTTCCTGTAAGTAATACCTTGTGCTTTTTTCTTGCAAAAGAATATAGAGATTCCAGTTCCTTGTCCAAAGCAATTGCTGAATGATTGTACTTTAATTTTCCTACTTTCCTGATTGCCTTTCCAAACTTTGTAGGTGTTTTAGAAATAACTACATATAAAAATTTCTCTTCCAGATTTCTCACTTCTTTCAGCAATACATTATTAAAAACATTTTATACTACCGATGATAAATGCATTTCTATCATTTTTCGAGCTTGTTCGCTGATTTGTACAGTGCTGTTTTCCTTTATAAATTCCTTGCTTATCACGCCGATAAAATCAAGATTTACATCTGTTCTTCGAAATGGTGCACGTTTCATAATCAGTTCCGGATTCCGGATTACTGCCACTACAATCGGGCATTCTGCTTTTTTTGCAATTTTAAATGCACCATGCATAAACGGAAGCAGCTTATTTGTAGGATTTCTTGTTCCTTCGGGATAAATGCCAATGGAAGCTGTCTGGGTTTTGATAAAATCTGCAGCCTGATTGATGGTTTTTACTTCCTCACGGATATTATCTCTATCAAGTGACAAACAAAAACATTTGTGCATCAGTCGCCCTACAATAGGAATTCGGCATATCTCCTTTTTTGCCACAAATCCCATATGATACTTACGCAGCACGTTCATTGTCAGAAGCGGGTCCATAGCACCTCTATGATTACCTGCAAGTAAGAATTTTTCTTCCGGCAACTTTTCTGTTCCGCTTATATGAAGCTTAATTCTTAAGCATTGCATCACAGCATCCATAATCAGATTAGAACAAGTACGGAAAAACGGACTGTATTTCACACATTTTTTCTTTGTATCAATAAATCTCGTACAGATGAAAAAGAATATAATGCAGCACATAGTCAAAGCAAGAAAGCTCAACGCAAAAGCAAGCGGAATATAGTAAATCTGACCAATCACATCAAATATCAACAGAAAAATTGTAATAAGTACAGACAATACTGCGATGACTGGCAGCAGCATTATTACACCTCCTTGAAAGCAAGGCAGCTATTATGTCCGCCAAATCCGAGTGAATTGCTCAGTGCCAAATCCACCTTTACCTTTCTCACCTCATTAGGGCAAATATCCAGATCACATGCTGTATCCGGTATTCTATAGCCGATTGTCGGCGGTATACATCCGGTTTGCAATACCATAATGCAAACGATTGTCTCTACTGCACCCGCTCCACCAAGAAGATGTCCCGTCATGCTTTTGGTAGAAGAAATAACAACTCTTTTAGCCAGTTTCTCACCAAGTGCACGTTTAATTGCCAGTGTTTCAATTTCATCATTCAGTTTTGTGGAGGTTCCGTGAGCATTTATGTAAATTCTTTCAGTTTCTATGTGAGCTTCTTCTATTGCCTGACGAATAGCTCTTGTACCACCATCGGCGTCTGGTGCAGGACGTGTAATATGAAAAGCATCGCAAGTTGTACCGTAGCCACAAACTTCGGCGAAAATTGAGGCGTTTCGTTTGACAGCATGTTCGTATTCTTCTAAAACAAGTGCCCCGGCGCCTTCTCCAAGTACAAATCCATTTCTTTCGCCATCAAAGGGAATAGATGCTCTGTCAGTATTGGATGTTTTTGTCAAAGCTCTGCTTGCATTAAAACTAGCCACACCAATAGGGCTAATTACGGCATCTGATCCTCCGGCGATAATAGCATCTGCATATCCATGTCGAATTGCTCTATAGGCTTCTCCGATAGCGTGTCCTGAACTTGCACAAGCCGTTGAAATTGCCATGCAAGAACCAAGACAATGGTATTTTATCGCAATCATTGCAGCCGCACTGTTAGAAATCATTGCTGGAACTGAAAATGCAGGTACTTTTGCTGGTCCTTTTTTTAACAATACTCTTTCACTATTTTCAAGAGTGAAAAGACCTCCAATACCTGTACTGAAATACACCCCAATTCTTTCATGATTAATATGTTCAATAATACCGGATTGCTCCACAGCCTGACTCGCTGCACCCATAGCAAAAATTGTGAATGGATCATAACGTTGTATATCTTTTTTATCCATATACAAAGAAGGCTGATATCCTTTTACCTCTGCTGCAATTACTGTAGAAAAGCCTTCTGTATCAAAATGTGTAATTGGTGCAATTCCATGCTTTCCATTAATCATACTTTTCCACATATCAACAACATTGTTGCCGATTGGAGTTATGGCTCCCATACCTGTTACTACAACTCCTTTCATTATGTGTACTACTCCTTATGAAAATTTATTATGACAAATAAATATTTGTACTTGTCAGACCCATCATATCTCATGGATGTTTTAGCATTGTTTGAAAATTGTTTAGGCAATATTAATCTGTCGATTCTTGCAGAAAAATACCCTCTTTCTTAAATCCGAAAGAGGGTGATGCCTTTAAAAATTTTCCATATAAATGGCGGTGCGGTATTTCCTTAAAGCAGAACTGCAAGACAGTTTATTGGCTATGTGTAACAAACATTTTCCAGCTTATTTTTTATTCTTGATAGATTTCTTTTTCACGCCAAATATACCAATGATAAGCAGAACCTCACTTCCAAGCGACATTGCAAGGAAAGTAATATTCAAACCGTGGATCTGAGCGTTATCTCCATAAGAAACTGTCGAATGATCTGCCACAAATGTCATAATGCCAACAAATATTGCAGAACCAATTGCTCCGGCAATCGTTCGCAAAGACGTCAGAAGTGCAGTTGCATGAGCAGTATTATTTTTGCTGATACAGCTTGTACCCCACGTAACAATTGGCATCATCAGACAGCCAATAGAAACACAGCGTATTGTATTGTATACCGCAGCCAGCCATATCGATGTCTGCATACTGATAAACACCATGCCCAGATTGCTCAGAATCATACAAAAAGCACCTGTCACAAATAACAGTTTCATACCGACTTTATCATAAATTTTTCCGGCAAAAGGGCTGATGATTGCCATTATTAATGATCCGGGAAGTGCTACCAGTCCGGAAGTTGTAGCAGAATATCCCATAATTGTCTGAACGTAAAGCGGCAGAATAATTGAAGACCCCATCATTACAAGATACAGCAGCATACTGCCGATAACGCTAATCGTATATTCTTTGTTCTTTAAAATTCTAAGTTCAAGAAACGGCTCATTCATATGCAGCTGCCGATACACAAACAGAACAGCCGCAGCAGCGCTGATTGCGAGCATGAGCAGTACATGAACACTGACAAAAGGATAACTGCCCAGATTACCGACACCCAATGTAATGCCGCCGAAAGCAAATGCACTTATAACAAATGACAAAACATCAAATTTCTTTTTCACCGTGTCAAGGACGTTATCAAATGTGAAAAGGGAAAATACAAATGAAATCAGCATGATTGCAATTGCAGCGTAGAAAATCATTTTCCAGCCGTATGAATCCACAAGAACCCCGGCTAAAGTCGGAGCAATGACCGGAGCAGCGCCTACAGATAATCCGTACCACCCCATTGCACTGCCTTTTTGTTCCTCCGGAAAGATGGACAGAATGATAACCTGTGCCATTGAAGTAAGAATGCCGTTTCCGCATGCCTGAAGAACCCTGCCGCACATCAGAATCGGAAAGTTCGGAGCAATCACGCAAAGTACCAGACCAAGAATATTACTTATAATCGCTGTCAGATACAGCTTGCGCGTCGGAACTCTGTTGATCAGAAAGGCGGTAAGCGGCATGATCACTCCCATTGCCAGAGAATAACCGCTTGTCAGCCATTGCCCGGTAGTCACGCTGACACCGAAATCTTCTATCATGACAGGCAGTGCAGTTGTTAATGCTGTTGCAAGCATAGACGTAGCAATACAAGTTATGATAATATTGATAAAGATCAAGGTTCTTTTTTTCTTTGTAATCTGGATTGCATCACTCATTTTCAAAATCTCCCTTCTGTTTCTTTTTCAAAAAATCTGCCAATTCGCTTTGAAGCTCCACATATAGGACTGCCTTCTCTGCCCCTAATGTTTCAAAAAATCTGATGACATTCTGATTGAAGGCTTCCTCCTGCTCTTTGTGCAGTTTTTCTCCTGCGGGTAGCAAGATGACAATTACATTTCTGTTATTCTCAGGATGCCTTTGCCGTTCTACCAGCTTTTTTCGTTCCATTTTATTTAACAGCGCAGCAATACGTGCCGTGCTGACATTCAGCGCCTCACTTAAAGCAATTGGCGTTGCTTTTCCGCCATGACTGACAAGGCAGCTTAATAAAAGGCTCTCACCACGGTTTACGTCAGTCATCTTGGTGTATTCCGCGTTCATCATCATTTTTTTGTTTATCTCAGCTAATTGCTGCGCTAATTCCAGATATGTCATATTTTCTCCTATTTACTAACCGTGTTAGCTTTGTTGTGATAAAAAGCGGGTTAAGTGCTAACCCGGTTAGTATAATAGCACAAAAAGTTGTCGCTGTCAAGAAATATACAAAGAATATGTGATAGCATACAAATTATTTTCACTTTTGATATACTTGTTTTTCGATTTTCTGTGCTTCCATTTCAATTTTAATAATTCTCAAACAATTCTCAAACACTACGCAAATATGTCAGAGGTATCATGTATACAACAGATGAAAGCTAAGCATCTGATGCAAAACAACTGGAGGTATTTACGATGAAAAAAGAAAACTTTGTTACTCTTGTAATGTCAACAATCGGCGGACTGTTCTTTGCACTGGGTATGTGCATGGCATTGCTGCCCGAATGGGATGCATTCAAACCGGGCGTTGTAATGGGCATCGTTGGTGCCGTCATTCTTCTGGCAATGGTTCTGGTTCGCAGAAAGATGACTGGAGCACCTGCCATCAAGGTCAACGGCAAAACAGTCGGAATCATCATCTATGGCATTGTAGGAACACTGATCCTCGGACTTGGAATGTGTATGACAATGGTCTGGGAAGGTCTGATGATTTGGGGCATTGTTGTAGGTATTGTGGGAATTGTCCTTTTGCTGGGGTTAATTCCCATGATAAAAGGTATAAAATAAAAAATGTAGGAATATTTCAATTTTAACAATGCTATCACATTAGCATGTTATAATACAAGATAAAAAGAATATTGGGAGGTTTCTGTATGAAAGCAGCAATTTATTATGGAAAAGAGGACGTCAGAATCGAAGAACGGAATGCTCCCGTCTGCGGTGACAATGACATTATCATCAAAAATCGGTACGCCAGCATATGCGGCACAGATGTAGCAGTGTACACTCACGGACCTAACACAGGTCATAAGATCACAGTGGGCGAAGAATTCGGTCACGAAGTAGTTTCAGAAGTTGCCGAGGTCGGCAAAAATGTGAAAGGCATTTCTGTGGGAGATATTGTCTACCCATATCCGCTGCTTGCCACTGGAGATACCAAGCGTGCCGGCACTATCGGCGGATTTTCACAGTTTATCCGAATCCCGGACTGTGAAATCGGCAAGCAGATTTACAAGGTTAGCGATAAAATTCTGCTGAGAGCCGCTGCACTTATCGAGCCTTTTACAGTCGGCACAAGGGCGGCAAGACGTTCTGATCCGAAACCAGGTGAAAAGGCCGTTGTGTTCGGTGCAGGGACTATCGGTATCGCAGCAGCTATGTCGTTAAAGCAGATCTTCGGGTGCAGTCAGGTCATGCTTGCGGATGTTTCGGAGTTCAGACTTGAAAAGGCAAAGGGACTTGGTTTCTCTGTATGCAATCCGGCAAAGCAGGATGTGCAGGAGGAAATGACAAAAGTGTTTGGCGAGGCACATGGTCTGGGCGGAATGACAGCTCGCACTGATATTTTCATTGACGCCGCAGGAGCAGAAAGCGTGCTGGATGCTTTCATGAAAATCGGCAAAATCGGAAGTCGTTTTGTAGCTGTTGCAGTAAATAATGCGCTGAAACAGCTGGATATACTGCACCTGACCTATGCACAGAAAAGTATTATCGGCTCTGGCGGATATATGCCGGAAGACGTGTGTGATGTTATGCAACTTATGGAAAGCGGAGTATATGATATTGAATCTATCATAACACATGAGTTTCCGCTTACAGATATTTCAAAAGCAATTGAAACTGCCGCAGATACTGAAAATTCGCTGAATGTAATAATCAACCATGAGAAACAATGACAAGATGAAACGCTTTTATAAAATACTTCATAATATTCTTTTTCCACCGATATGGACTGTTATATTGGTAAGCCTGATTGGTTTTCCATTGGTTATTTTTGCACTGAAGTGTCTTAGCAGTACGAATCCTGTTTCCTATGCCGCTTATGTTATTTCGGCATATGCTTTTACGATTCTGGTACTTGCATTTCCTAAACTTAAGGTGAAGATTAAATATTGGCTCAGACACAATCCTATTGTGGAAAGAATCAGCAGTCACCCTATTGGCAAACGTTATCTCAACGATCTGACTTTCAAAGGCAACATATCACTTCATCAAGGCTTGCTTATAAATCTGTTTTATGCCGGATTTAAGTTTGTGACAAGTCTAATCTATGGTTCTGTGTGGCTGGGTGCGATTGCAGTATATTATATTATGCTGAGCATACTCAGACTGCATCTTATTCTCAACGCACGTAAAGCGGCAAAGTTGGACAGCAGCAAATCTAAACTTACATATGAATTCTGTAGCTATCGAAGAACTGGATTCCTAATGTTTTTCCTAAATGGAGCAATGGGCGGTATGGTTGTACAGATGATCTGGCAAAATGAGGGATACGAGTATCCCGGTTATGTCATTTATCTATCAGCAATGTATACTTTTTACTCATTCATTTCTGCTATCATGAATCTGGTGAAATTTCGCAGAGCCGGCAGCCCGATTTTATCGGCATCCAAGACAATCAGTTTCGCCGGTGCACTTATGTCTGTTCTTGCCCTTCAAACGGCAATGATCTCACGGTTTGGAGAAGGAGACGAACAGTTCCGAATGAAGATGAACAGTATTACCGGTGCATTTGTACTGGGTATTACGCTTTTTATGGCGGTGTATCTGATCGTACACGGTCAGAAGTCATTGAATAAATTGAAACGGAGGCAAACAACATGATAAATATACTGGTTCTGGAAGATGATGCAAAGCTGAATCAGGCAGTCTGTACCTATCTAAATGACTGCGGCTTTCATGCAAAGGGCTGTCTGAATGCCAATGACGCCTATGACGAAATGTATAACAATCTTTATGAACTGATTATTTCAGATATTATGATGCCGGATACAGATGGCTTTGAATTTGCAGAAAATGTACGTCGGGTCAACCGACATATACCTATTCTGTTTATGTCTGCGAAAGATGATCTGCCCTCGAAGAAAAAGGGATTTCAGATTGGAATAGATGATTACATGGTAAAACCCATAGAACTGGATGAGCTGTATATGCGTGTCAAGGCACTGCTGAGAAGAACCAATATTGAAATGGAACGTAAACTTACTGTTGGCAATCTGGTTCTGGACGCCGATGCCATGACTGCGGAAATTGACGGAGCAGATATTCCTGTTACCACAAGAGAGTTCAATATATTATACAAACTGCTTTCCTACCCGAAAAAGACCTTTTCCCGTGCACAGCTTATGGACGAATTCTGGGGTATCGAAACGGAAACAAGTTTACGTGCAGTCGATGTGTATATCACAAAACTCAGGGATAAATTTTCTGTCTGTAACGGCTTTGAAATCAAAACAGTAAGAGGAATCGGGTATAAGGCGGTGCTGATATGAGGAAAAATAAGACATTTGAAGACAACCGTGTCAAGAAAAAGATTTTTCCTGTTTCTATATTTGCGGTAATTTTTTTCTTTGTTGGCTTATTTACTACCATACAGATGAAAGCAATCGGCAGCTATATTGATTATCGAAATCTTCCGCTTGGAAATCAGATTGCTGTCATTGCCATGTGGATTCTGGCATCAGCGGCAGTTACTTTATGGACCAGATTTCAGATACGTCGGAATTATCAAAAACCTATTGAAGAATTTTCGGAAGCAGCAAGAAAGGTTGCCTCCGGAGATTTTTCTGTTTATCTTGCACCAAACCATTCGTCGGATAAATATACGCATCTGGATGTTCTCTTTACAGATTTCAATAAAATGGTGGAGGAACTGGGCAGTATTGAAACTCTGAAAACGGATTTTTTCTCAAATGTTTCCCATGAAATCAAAACACCCCTTGCGGTAATTCAAAATAATGCGGAACTTTTGCAGCGAAATCACCTGAGTGAAGAACAGAAAAAGGAATGCACTGAGACTATTCTCCATGCCACAAAACGGCTTTCCAATCTGATTACCAATATGCTCAAGCTGAACAAGTTGGAAAAACAGGCGATACAGCCCGTTCCACATTGCTTTGATCTATGCACACAGTTATGTGAGTGTGCCTTACAGTTTGAAAATGTGTGGGAGCAAAAAAATATTGAGTTTGATGCCGACCTGGAAGACAGAGCAATGGTGGAAGCAGACGAAGAACTGCTTGCCATGGTCTGGACGAACCTTTTGTCCAATGCAATGAAATTCACGCCAAATGAAGGGAAAGTAACGCTGACTCAAACCTCAGATGAGGAATCTGTTACCGTTTCCGTGACTGATACAGGCTGCGGAATTGATAATAATACAATACGACATATTTTTGATAAATTTTATCAGGGAGATACTTCCCATTCCACAGAGGGAAATGGTCTGGGACTTGCTCTTGTACAACGTATCTTACAGCTGTGTAATGGTACAGTTACTGTAAAAAGTGAAGTCGGCAAGGGCACCGTTTTTACAGTAAAACTTCCTGCATATTTGAAAAATGAGGAGGATTTGCCTTGAGTAATATAAAACGTAACTTTATCGGCTATGAATATAAAGAAATAACTGTGGAATCAGAATATGTTTCCATGTACCTGGACTGCTATGAGAATTTCGGCTGGACTGTCGACGAAAATCGTCCCGTTACAGACAGGCTGAATCACACGACTATTTACCTCAAGCGTGACCGGCATATCATCAATCATGCAGAACTTACCCGTTTGCAGCGGCACTTTGAAGCATGTGCCAATGAAGTACGCACACTGGAACGCTCTAAAGCTTCTGCTGCGACTATGTGGTCATTAATAGTCGGTATCATCGGTACAGCATTTATGGCTGGTTCAGTATTTGCAGTGACTCATAAACCACCTATGGTTTTACTTTGTATTCTCCTCGCAATTCCTGCTTTTGCAGGCTGGATCCTTCCTTTTCCAGTTTATAAACAGGTATATGAGAAACGCAGTCGGAAAATAGAAATGCTGATTGATGCAAAACAGGACGAAATTGATGAGATCTGTGAAAAGGGATATTCTCTTTTGAAATAAGCATACCAAATCTCCGGTACTCATAATAGGGTATCGGAGATTTTTTTGCAAAAAAATGCGAATTAATGTTTCACAAACAAAAAATAAGCAATACGCAAACACAAATCAGCTATTATATTGCTAACAACACAAAAGGAGGTATAAGAACCATTTGATTTTAAAGATGATCAGTACAGCAGTAAGCTGTTTGATGATCAGCGAATCAAGAAACAAAATTTACTTATTTGAAAGGAACCGTAATATGAATGTAAAAGAAAAAATAACAAAAGCAGCAATGAATAAGGCAGTTAATTATATCACCAAAAACCCTGAGGAAAATCTTCCGAAACTGCTGAATTGGTTGGACACACTTGGCTGGACACAGATGGATGAAGTCAGCGAAACGCTTCACAAAGTAGTTGACGACAAGGAAAACATCTGGCACAAATATATTATAAATTTGTGCCAGGAGATTGATTTGGATGTTCTGAAAACCTTCTTCACTAATTTCGTTGTAAACGAATTAATGGTCGGTTTTAAGAAAGGTCTGGAATTATCAGATATTCATGGCTGTAATATCCCTGGGGCTATTCTGATGGATCCAACATCTGCATGCAATCTGAAATGTACCGGTTGCTGGGCAGCAGAGTATGGAAATCAACTCAATATGAGCTATGAAGAAATGGATAGTATTATCAGCCAGGCAAATGAACTGGGCGCTTACCTCTTTCTTTTTTCTGGCGGAGAACCGCTTGTACGTAAAAAGGATATTATCCGACTTTGTGAAGCACACCCTGACTGTCAATTTACAGCCTTTACAAATGGCACATTAATTGATGAAGCTTTTGCAAATGAGATGCTCCGTGTAAAGAATTTTATACCTGCTATCAGTGTAGAAGGATTCGAAACAGCAACAGATGACCGCCGCGGAGCAGGAACTTTCAAAAAAGTTGAAAGAGCCATGCAGATTCTGAAAGAAAAGCATCTATTGTTTGGTATTTCTTGCTGTTATACTAGTAATAACGTAGATGTAATTGGTTCTGCAGCTTATTTTGATAAGATGATTGAATGGGGAGCAAAATTCTGCTGGTTCTTTACTTATATGCCTGTGGGAGAGCATGCTGTACCTGAACTGATGGTAACAGCGGAGCAGAGAAAGTTTATGTACGAGCAGATTCGCAAATTCAGAGAAGAAAAACCGATTTTCACACTGGATTTCTGGAATGACGGAGAATATGCAGAAGGCTGTATTGCAGGTGGCAGACGTTATCTCCACATCAATGCCAATGGAGATTATGAACCTTGTGCCTTTATTCATTATTCTGATTCAAATATCCGGGAAAAATCTCTGCTTGAGGCACTGAAATCTCCGCTGTTTATGGCATATCACAACGGTCAGCCGTGGAATGAAAATCACCTGCGTCCTTGTCCTCTGCTGGACAATCCACACAAGTTGATAGAAGCTGTAGAACAATCCGGTGCACATTCTACGGATCTGGAAAGTCCGGAAGATGTACACCATCTTTCTGAAAAATGGGCGGATGTTGCAGACAAACTTTGGGTGGAAAGTGGTCATTTTTGTTCTGAATGCGGAAAATGTAAGACTGTTTCAGAGAATGATACATAAGGCATTCAAAATAAATAACAGGAGCATTTATAATGAAACACACCAAAAAAATGATGGCTGTCTTGCTGACCAGCGTTGCAATGTTTTCTTTTGGAGGATGTTCTGTATCTGAAAATGATATTGCTGAAACAGTAAACAATTCAGTAATGATACCGGAACAGTACAGCATCGCCTATGAGATTGAATCAGCAAACGGCATAACACACACTGTTAAAAAGGTCAAAAATTCTGAAGGAAATATTTATTTTCAATCAGGAAACGAAGAAATTTTATTTATAGCGGAAAATGACCACTATGTACTTTATGAGAAAGATGCTGAAGGTCATTTTACAGCATCTGATAATTCCTCGATGTACAATGATACATATGTTAATGCGGAAACGGTCGAATTTTTGAAATATGCAGAACAGTCAAAAGATCAGTTCATCCCAGGAATAGAGTGCAACGGTGAAAAAGAAATACTTGGCAGAGATTGTTTATCTTATAGCGTGAAAATTGGTACAAACAATACTGCAGTTACATATTCTTTTCTCGTAGATCAAGAAACCGGAATATGCATGGAATGGAGAGAGGAAAAACAGATTGGTGGTATAGAAAAGTCTGCAGATAGTGATTTGTTCACATGTACTGAATTTGTTACTGAAAATATTTTTCCTCTTCAAAATCTGATTTTAGATGATTGTGATAATTCGTACATTTGAATTTCAGTCATATTTCATTGAAAGGAATAGTGATAACAATAGACTTAAAAATTGCAGTAAGTATTATATTGTAAAATCAAGCACACTATTATTGCTATTATTATCAATACAGCAGATAATATTTTAACACATAAAAGCATGTGCACCAATTGATAAGGGCACATGCTTTTTACAATATAGAAACAGTAAAATGAGAGCAGTTTCTGAAATTAATATTTTTCAAACAAAACTAAATCAAAGCATAAACAATACTACGATATAATAAAAGCACATTCTAAATCAGTTTCATGAATGATAAAGGAGGACTAAAATATGAAAAATTATCAACCTAATGCAGAGGATCAGAGAAAAGCAGAGAACATTCGTCGCCAGTACCTTAGCCATGAAGAAAACAAAATCGAGCAACTGCAAAAATTAGACAACAGAGTGAAGTTGCCGGGAAAGATCATTTCCTCAATTCTGGGGACCGTAGGTTCTCTCGTTATGGGAGCCGGAATGTCCCTAGTGATGGTGTGGGAAAACATGACTTTTGGACTGGCACTCAGCATTCCGGGCCTCGCAGCTGCATTGCTTGCCTATCCGTTGTATTCATTGATAACAAGCAAGAGAAAAAAGAAATATGCAGATGAAATTATGCGTCTAAGTGATGAACTGATATCTTAAAGGAGTTTTTAAAATGCATGAGAAAAATTTTGTTGGATATGAATATCACAGTGTAAACGTCAAAAGAAATATGGTTTCTGTCTATACAGATGGATATGAAAATTTTGGCTGGCAACTGGAAGGACATGATTATTCCATTAATGCGGTAGATTCCGTTACACTAAAATTCAAACGTGACCGTAAGATTCGAAACAAAGCTGAATTGACGAGACTTCAAAGGAATTTTGATGCTTGTGTACAAGAGATTGTATCTTTAGAGAGTTCCAAGAAAATTAAAGCTTCTGTTGTTGCATATCTGATTGGCATCATTGGAACAGCCTTTATGGCAGGTTCAGTTTTTGCTGTAACTGCAAACAGAATTATTCCTTGTATTGTTCTTGCAATTCCAGCATTTGTAGGCTGGGTACTTCCTTATTTTTTATACAATTCTATTATGAAGAAAAAAACAAATGAGGTTACACCTTTGATAGATCAGAAATATGATGAATTATATGTCATTTGTGAAAAAGCTAATGGATTACTTGATTGCAGCATTTAAGCAATTGAACAAATAATTCGATAAATAATCATCGTTTGGTTTAAAGGATGCAGATGATATTCAAAAAAGAAAAAATCAAAAAAATAATCCGGTTTATCGGAAATCCGCATCTGCTGTTGTGCATTGGAATTGCTTGGCTCATTACAAATGGATGGGCATATATTATGTTTGGAATTGGAACATTATTTAAAATCTCATGGATGATTGCAGTTTCAAGTGGGTATTTAACAATTGTGTGGATACCAATTGTTCCAGAAAAAATAATTACAATTACACTTGCAATAGCTTTTTTGAGATTCTTTTTTCCAAAGGATAAAAAAACATTAGGAGTGCTAAAAAAATTACATTTGAAATTTAAAATAAAAAAACATTCGAAAAGCAAGAATAATGTTGCTAATAAAAATTTCGATTGTAATGATTAAAAACTTTGGATGTTATTAATAAAAGTATTGATCGTCAGATTATTATTATTCAGGGAGGATAACTAATGAATGCAATTGAAACCACTGGATTATGTAAACGGTATGGAAATAAAAATGTAGTCAATCAGTTAAATATTCAAGTTCCCAAGGGATCTGTTTATGGCTTTATTGGGCGCAATGGAGCTGGAAAATCTACAACACAGAAAATGGTGTGCGGATTAATCAATTCTACAGAAGGCAATATCCAGCTTTTTGGCAAACCAGTTAATGATCCATCCGTACGCAGTAAAATCGGAACTTTGATTGAACAACCCGGACTTTACCCTGGTATGACCGCTCTAGAAAATGTGATTTTACAAGGATACAGCATTGGCATAGATAGTCCAAAACAAAAGGCATTGGAAGCACTTGAAATGGTTGGTCTTTCAAAAGCAGCTAAGAAAAAAGCAAAAAATTTATCATTAGGAATGAAACAACGTTTAGGTCTGGCCATTGCTATGCTGGGAAATCCGGAACTTCTGATTTTAGATGAACCAATTAACGGCCTTGATCCGGAAGGGATCGTACAATTGCGTGAAGTCATTGCAAAGTTGCATGAGGAACATGGTGCTACTATTTTTATTAGTTCTCATATTCTCGGTGAGCTTTCCAAAATTGCTACACATTATGGAATTATTAAAGATGGAGAACTGGTAGAGCAGATTACTGCTGAAGAATTAGCCAATAAACGAAAAGATTATTTATCTGTAAAGGTTGAGAACGCTAATGAGGCAGCTGCAATTCTGAAACAGGAACTAAAAAATGTCAGCTGTCAGATTACCGCTGATGATGAAATACATATTCCAAATTTCAAAGATTCCAAGCTCGTCAATCGCATATTGTACAGTAATGATTTCAATGTGATTGAAGTATTTTTACACCAGCAGGATCTGGAGGAATATTTCATTGAGTTGATGGGAGGAAAAGATTATGAATAAAATATTTAGGATGGATTTTCATAGACTACTTCATTCAAAGGTACTTTATGTTTCTATAGCATTTCTCATTATTATGGCAATAGGACAAATAATGGGAGGCATGAGTACAACCTTTGATGGATTAATGGGTGTAGTCGGAACAGGTGGTGCAAGCGAAGATTTTATGGCATCAGCAATGGGAGCAGGCGTAATTTACATACTTTTAAGTATTATTATTGCAATATTTGTATGTAGTGATTATTCTGGAGGTTTTGCAAAAAATATCTTTGCTATACATTCAGACCCCAAGGATTATATCGGGGGTAAGATGATGTCAATGGCACTTCTTGGCGGATTTATGCTAATTATCTATACTGTTGTTTGTTTAATTGCTTTACCTGTTTTAGGCTATCAAATAACACTTACCGGAGGTATATTTGGTCTGATTGTATTTCTCATTGAAAAATGGCTGGTATCTTGTGCGCTTTCTTCTGTTGTACTTCTAGTCTCATTATTTACCAGAAATATGGCATGGACCATGCTTGTAGGTTTCTTGATTGCAACAGGAGGTCTTACAATGGGGATTTCACTTTTTGCACAGGCATTTCACTTGGAATGGATTGAAACTGTCTTTTCCGTACTGATTTCCGGAGCAGCTAAAATTTGTACGATGTCTTTTGATCCACTTATTTTGGTTCGTGTATTATTAACTAGTTTAGTATGGACAATTGCAGCTTATATTATAAGTAAAAAGGTTTTACTGTCGAAGGATATTTAATAGTAACATTTTGAAGAAATTTAAAGTTATAAAGGCGCTCATTATGACACAAATCGCTATAATGAGCGCTTTGATTTTATATAAGACGATTTGTTGGCGGCAGACAGACGTGGTTTTTGCAGACATAATAGGTCACTTTATCATTTTTCATAGGATAATCAATACTGTCTTGCACAACCGATACATTTGCCAGAAACGGCAGCTGTTTCTGTATTTCCTGCAAATCGAAGTCGTTTTTTACAGCAGCCACAATATGTTCCGGCGGATTTTCATGCAGCAGCTTTGCCAGCAAAAACATACTATGTCCTGCCGGATAATCCTGTGACTGTGCAGACAGAAATGACAACTGCTTCTCTGTAAGGGCGCAATACGTTTCTTTCTCTGTCAGCTGATACAGCCGGACAAAATTGTATGCCATGACAGCGTTTCCGCTTGGGATTGCACCGTCATAGGTTTCCCTGGGATTCAAGAAAAGCTCTGTGTGACTGGCTTCACAAAGGTAAAAGCCGCCGTTCTGACAGTCTGCAAATCGTCTTACTGCTTCATCACAGAATCGTTCCGCTTTTTCCAGATAAGCTTTTTCCAATGTGGAATTGTAAAGTTCAATCAGTGATGCTATATAGAAAGCATAATCGTCCAGAAAGCTTTTTTCAGAACGTTTTCCGTCACGCCAGCTTGTGAAAAGCTGTAAGCCATCACACAAATTCTGTTCGATGAATCTTTCTGCATTTTGTGCCGTCTGCAAATATTTTTCCTTATACGCTACTCTGTAAAGCATGGATAATGCCGCTGTCATCAGAGCATTCCATGAAAGCAGAATTTTATCGTCCAGATGAAGTTTGGTACGCTTTTTACGGTAATCGTAAAGCTTTTGTATATCCTCACTGAAATCAGATTCCAGATCACTGCTTTTCAGCAGATTGGGAATATTCACACCCTCAAAATTGCCGCCTGTGGTAATATCGAAAGTCTGTGCAAATTTCTTTCCCTTTTTCTCGCCCAGAATGTCAATGATCTCATTCAGCGTGAAAGTATAGTATTTTCCCTCTATTCCCTCGCTATCAGCGTCCTGTGCACTGTAAAATCCACTGTCCGGAGAAGTCATTTCACGGATAATATATTCCGCTGTTTTCTCCGCTGAATCAAGGTGAATCTGATTTTTTTTCATTGCGTAAGCCGCCGAATATGCCATTATCAGCAATGCATTGTCATAGAGCATTTTCTCAAAATGTGGCGCAAGAAAGTACTTGTCTGTTGAGTAACGTGAAAAGCCATAGCCGATATGGTCAAAAATACCACCTTTTCGAATTTGTAGGAGCGTTTTTTCTGCCATTTGCAGTGCATCTGTATTCTGATTCTGACTTGCATACAGCATTAAAAAAAGCAAGTTGTGAGGTGTGGGAAATTTCGGTGCAGAACCGAAACCGCCATGAACGCTGTCAAAACTTTGCTTGAAAAGCCGCACTGTATCTTCAATCAGATTATCTTCTTTAACATCTGTAATTGCTTCTGATTTTTTCAGATAAGCCATGATTTCTTCCGCAGAATGCAAAAGTTTTATCCGGTTATCATTCCATTGCTTTGTAATTGCAAGCAGCAAATCCGAAAATCCGGGCATACCATATCTGGAACGGACAGGGAAATATGTTTCGGCGAAAAATGGTTTCTTATCCCATGTCATGAAAATACTCATAGGCCAGCCGCCGCTGCCGGTAAACGCCTGACACACGGACATATACACGCTGTCGATGTCAGGGCGTTCCTCACGGTCAACCTTAATTGATATAAAATACCTGTTGAGAATTTCCGCAGTCCGGCTGTCCTCAAAGCTTTCATGTGCCATGACATGGCACCAATGGCAGGTGCTGTAACCGATGCTGAGAAAAATCGGTTTATCCTCTGCTTTGGCTTTGGCAAAAGCCTCATCGCACCATGGATACCAGTCTATGGGATTTTCTGCGTGCTGTAATAAATATGGACTTGTTGAATCGTTCAGATGATTGCTCATTTTGCTATCTCCAATCTTTTTATGTTAGTATATCCGTCATATAACAAGGCATACAAGGCATACTAAATATATAAAATTATGGTATGATAAAAAAGCTATTTCTTATTCGATCGGCATATCTAATCTGCTAAACTTATCTAATAACAAATCTTCTTCGGTAGATGTGTTAGCAACTGTTTCTATTTGCTTTCGAATTTTTAGCATTTCCTCATCTGTGGTATTAATTATTTCAGCACACTTTTTTAATCTTAAAATTATTTCCTCCTGATTGTAAACTTCTTGTTTATATTTCAGTTGATGTTCCAGGCTTACCCAGAAGTCCATAGCAATTGTTCGTATCTGTACTTCTACCATCATATCCCTGCGCTGTTCAGCAAAAAAGACTGGAATTTTAACAATAAGATGCAGACTGCGATAACCATTTGATTTAGGATTGGCTATATAATCTTTGCGGGTAATCAGTATAATATCATCTTGCTTTAACAGATCATCAGCAATCATGTAAATATCATCAATATATGAACAGATTACATGTATTCCAGCAACATCGTGAATGTTCTCTTCAATGCTTTTAATAGTACATAGTACCCATTATTTGCTTAGTATGATCATATACAACATTAAATGCCGCATCTGCCAAAGTCTCAATAGGTACGGAGAATGTATCGTTTACAGCATCATTAAGCCAATGATCCACATCGCTTCCATCAAAAAATCATTTTTTTATCCAAATTCACTTACCATCCTTTAGTTCATAATATAGATTCGTAGATAGTTTCAATAGCCGTACCAAAGGTTTTCGTATCAAAAGCACCTGCTATTTTTTCACTTTTCTTTCCTGCTGATATTCTCCATTCGGGATTTTCAAAAAAAGCGTTGATGCCATTAAGAAATTCCTCTTCACAAGTGTATATATATCCATTTTCTCCATGATTGATTACATTGTCAAGGCATGTATCCTTTCTACAGAGCAAGGGTAATCCATTAGCTGCCGCTTCAATATATGTAAGTCCCTGCGTTTCACTGATAGAGGCACTTACAAACATATCGCCTATCTGGTAGTATGTTGGTACATCTTTGGGAGATACCATTCCGGTAAATATCACTTGATTAGATATTCCAAGACTTTTTGATAATTCTTGAAGTTGCGTTCTGGCAGGCCCATCGCCAACAATCAGGAATACCATATTGTTGTTTATTTTAAGTGCTGAAGAAAAGAATACTAAAAGTTCTTCTAAATTTTTTTCAGCACCTAATCGTCCTAAATTTATAAGGACAGGTTGATGATCGCTAATACCTAATGCTTTTCTTTTTTTGGCACGTTCTTCCGGTGTAATGCGCATTTTGTGATGCGTCATAGAAATACCGCTTGGCACCACATAAATCGGATTATCAATTCCATAACCAATCAATGTGTTTTCCACCTTATGGGTAGATGCAACAATAGTTTGTACTCGTTTTAATCTTTTTCGAGATAACACACGAACAAGGTATCTGCCTAAACTTTTAAACGGAATCACATAAGTTACATATTGCTCATACAGCGTATGATAGGTATGCACAATAGGTGCTCTGGTCATTTTTGAAATCCTTAGTGCAAACTGAAAGCTGAAAAATTCACATTGGCTGTGAATTATATCCGGTTTCCAGTCAATCAAATCCTTTATAAGATGGTGACGATAAGAAGTTGGCATACGCAAATCTGGATATACTCCTATTGGCATCGATCTTATATAATAAATCAAACCATCACGGTAACTTTTGGATTTATCTGATATTGTAAGAATACGAACATCATGCCCTTTTTGTCGCAATTCTTCTGTCAGATTCTGAACAGAAGTCACAACTCCATTTGTAGCAGTCGCATATAAATCAGTTGTAATCAGTATTTTCATCCATTAGTTCGTTTCCTTTCTGTTTAGAAATGTTATACTGTTCATTCTTATAAAAGCAGTAACAAAACGATTTGTTTTCTTCACATCAGTTTACAGTATTATTTACGGAAATCTTATTAATCAAACATTTGAAAACCATCTAATTAATATTAATCTCAAATTATCCAAAATCAAGAAGAAGCGTCAATACAAGTATACTGACGCTTCCAAATCTAATACAGATTACTTCTTTTTCTTGACAGCAAAACCGAAGACAACTACTACTGCTATAATAGCAGCAATAACTACAATAGCTTTAACCATACTTGAAACCCTCCTTTTGTTATTTATGTCAATCCGTACTGCGAAAAAGCATCTGCTTTATTACTTACAGTATAGATTCAATCATGCTTAATGATAGGTGTTAATTCTCTAGTCTTTCTCTTTCCAAAAACAGCATGGCAATATCTTTTTCCAAGAGTATTACAAAAACAACAGATTAAGTTCTGGAAATCCATTGTTTACAGCAAAAACAATTCCTGCAACCACTCCGGAAATTACCAAAGTAATCGTTCCAATGATGAATCTCAATTTACCTGCAAGAAAACCTTTTGCAATTTTTTTAGGGAAAAGCAATAAGGATATAGCAACAGATAGGAAAAACGCTGCGATAAATACTGCGGCTGATGCAAATCCCAACGAAATATTTGCAAAGAATAGTACGATCGATCCGATGATACCGACTACACCGATAACCCATGCCAAAAACTTTGTGCCGACAAGTAAGCCGTCAATACATTTGAAAAGTCCCATTTCAATATTTCCTCCATGTTTGATTTTTTGATATGTAATTAATTTGCAACCTTCGAATCAGCTTTCTTCTTTGGAAGAACCATCGGCTGTTGTTCTTTCAGATGCATCCGAGGTATTTGAAAATTCCTCTTTTTTGTATAGTCCTGATCGTTCAAGGCGTCTTTTACAGATTTAGCGCCTTCTTTAAAACCTTTAATCAATGCGCCGCCGGCAATGACTGCTCCCATAACAAGAAGTCCGGTGACACCGATTACCACCTTAACAAAACCCGAGAAACTCTTTTCTACATCATTACTCATAGTAGATGGTTTCCTTTCATTCGATCGATTTGACAAACCAATTTTATAATTGTTTCGTTATAGAATTTCTGATTTCTGTTACATTTTTTTCAGAACATCCTCAAAACGCTTTCCGGATTGCTGGATATGCTCATGCAGATGTTTTCCGGATTCTTCTATATGTTGCTCAATCCAGTTTTCTGAATCAGTTGAGGCGTTAGGGTCATTGGCTGTTTTTTCTTTGCTCTCAACATACTCCTCAAATTTCTGTTCTGCCCGTCGGATGTGTTCTTTGAATTTTTGCTCCGAATTCTTAATATGCTCTACAATTCGGTCTCCTTGCACGGTTTTTGCTCCTTTCATTTGAATTATGTTTACGCTTTATTTTAATTTGAACAAGATTCTCAGTCTTTGAGATTCAACTCAGTATATTTTGAAGCAGAGATTTTGCTCTGCTTCAAATAGGAAGAGATGGATTATTCTACGTCTTTCTTTTCACCGGTATCAGCTTCGCTTTCTGCGGAAGCATTGTTGTTGGTAGTAGTTGCTGCATCAGGAGCTTGCTCGGAATTTTCATCTTCCACTTCTTCAAGGAAAGCTTCTACAAAAGCATTTTCAACCTTCTTGTACGCACCGACTGCAGCATCCTCAATCTTCTGATAAGCCCCGGTTGCTTTTTCAGCCATACCGCCGGTTTTCATAGAACCGTCCTCATTAAGAAAAGCTTCTACGAAAGCCTTCTCAATCTTCTTGTAGGCATTAACTGCCGCTTTTTCGATTTTTCCGCCTTTTAATTTGTAGTTTTTCATAATATAAAACTCCTTTTCTGAATTTGATTATGTAATTATATTATTTTTTATTTGCGCATTGCTTAATTTCTGTTTATGAATCGTTAATTAAACAAAGATTTGAAGAAATCTACTATGCTATCGAATGAAAAACTCATACCGCCGAAAATTCCGCTGAGTACCCATCCGATGAACGGAAATACGACCTTCCACATCAGGAGGGCTGCTGCAAGTACAGCAATGATGATTCCAATGACAAGTAGTACCTTTTTCATATTCGTTTCTCCTTTCGTGATTTTATGATTTAATTATAAATGCCTATTGTTTATCGAATGCTTAAATTGTGTTTGCGTAATATTAATTCGCAGATGTTTCAGGAAGAAGTTCGACAAGGGACGGAATATCTTCCGTGATGAATTCGGTGCAGGTAAATATCACGCCGTCGATACCAAGATCAACTCCCGCTGCTGTTTTTCCGGATTCAAATCCAAGACAAATTCCGGTTTCCTTGTCCACATAGAAGGAATAGGATACACCGGTTTTTTCGCTACCAAGTGCTACGCCATACACATAGCAGGTTCGTCCAACCACTTCTTGCTCACCATTGCTTTTAATGCCGGGAATAAACTGTTTTTTGGACTGTTCGGCATATGTAAGGAAATCAGCAGTTTCAGAGTCCACAAATGTCTGATTGTAAGCAGCTTGAACGCCCGTTGCTTTGTATTCGCCGTTTGAATCTTTTTGATAGAGCTGATACAGATCTCCGTCTTTGATAAACAGCTTCTCTTTTTCGCCGTAGGAAAAGTATACATTTCCGTCAGCATCCACCGTTTTCGTCATAGTACGAACTACTCCGATTGCATCTTCGATTTCATACGAGATACTATACTGCTCCGGAATTGTTAAGGAAGTATTGGTCGTTTCTTCAATTTCATTATCAAAGATGTTATAACCGCACGCTGCCAGACCGCAAAGCATTGCAAGAATCAGCGCACCTCCGATAAAGCCTGCTAAAATTTTTTTGTAGATTTTCAAGTTTTATCACTCCATTTCGTTTTTATGATGGTATTGTACAATAGTTTTGTTTACCGAATGCTTGAATCATGTTTCTGTAAAATTATTCATCATTTTTTATATTTGGATATAAATCATCCATCACTTCTTTTACAGTACTAATTTCTGAAATTTCTCCAACTCTTGTACTACTGAAAATTAATCCATTATCCGTATCTCCCTGTACAGCATTAATGAGTGCCTGAGAAATACAGTACTTTGCTGTGGAAGGATTACATGCTTTTAAGCAGTTATAACAGTATGTTATTTTTTCATCTCCATGAATCATACGTTCCACAAATGAATTTCTGATTACTCGTGCAGGCATTCCAACAGGGCTTTCAATAATTATTAAATCATCAGATGTTGATTTCACAAAGGTCTTCTTGAAAATTTCACTCGCATCACATTCCTTTGTTGCAATAAAACGAGTTCCAACCTGAACGCCATCAGCACCCAATGCAATCACATGCTTCACATCGTTTCTACTGAAAATACCTCCTGCTATGAATAGTGGAATTATTCTGTTATATTTTTTCTCATAGATTTTTTTACTTTCGATTACCTGCTTTACATCATCCTCAAACGCACGATTGGCAGCCTCTATGTCTTTAAGTTCATCCCGCTTATATCCTTGATGTCCGCCGGAAAAGGGACTTTCCATGATAAGGAAATCTGCAGTTCTTCCATATTTTCTATCCCATATCCTCATCATCAAATCTGCACCTTTCATGGAAGATACAACAGGTGCGATTTTTGTTTCAGAATTGCTTACGAACTCCGGTAAATTCAACGGCAAACCTGCTCCGGAAATAATTGCATCTGCCCCGGCTTCAACCGCCACTTTGACATATGTACCATAAAGTTGTGTCACAGACATGATATTTACAGCAATCATTCCATTTCCCATGGAAAGTTCTTTTGCTTTCTTTATCTCAATCGGAAGTGTCTGCAAATTTGCTTCTTCAGGATTCATCTTGAATTTCGGTGAATCATAACCTATCTGTGCCGCCGAAATGACACCCATTCCACCTTCTTTGGCAACAGCACCGGCAATTGAACTTCGACTGACTCCAATTCCCATACCACCTTGAATAACAGGCTTTTTCAACGATTTGTTTCCTAGCTTTATATTTGACATCATCTTGCTCCTTCCTTAAAATTATATCCCTATCATAGTCTGCTATTGTTTATCAAATGCTTGAATTCTGTTTCAATCATATTAAATTGATAAAGGCGAAGCAGAATTCTCATATTCACTCCGCTCAGATGTTATTTTTCTTCTTTCTTTTATTCAATGTCCAGCAGAGTAGTGAAAATACCGTGAAATGCATGTCCGATAGTAGGTAGAACTACTTTTAAGATTGTAACCATATCCTACAACCTCCTTTCTTAAATTTGTGATTTGATCATACACTTTAATTGTTTTCTGTTTGCTTGAATTGTGTTTATGATTAATTAATCATAATAAATTCTATAAAAAACAGATACTTCCACAAGCATAGATTTTGCAAATAAAGTGTACTCATATAAACTTTATAATACTTCAAAATATATCAGTATTATAATATAAGTTAAGAAAGCAGTCCATGAATAATAACAGAGTTTATTATTCCAATAGCAACACCTGCAACTACTTGAAATGGTGTATGCCCAACAAATTCTTTTAATTTTATTTCCGGCAGCTTTTGAGACGTAAAAATATCAAATGATTTTATAATTTCATTAAGTATTACATTTTGTTTACCCGTTTCTCTGCGAACTCCCATTGCATCATGGCAAACAATAATTGCAAGAACTGCACTAATTGCAAATTCAGCCGATTTCGTCCCGCATTCCAGTGCACACATCGCAGCAATAGAACTAACTGTTGCAGAATGTCCACTTGGCATTCCGCCATCACCTAAAAGTCTTTTCAAATCTAATTTCCTATTAACTGCTGCATGAATAACTACTTTTAGTACCTGTGCAATAATCCAAGATGATATTGCTGCCGTAAGAAAAGAATTTGATATCAAATCACTTATACCTACCATAAAATTTGCTATCATTTCCAAAACTCCATAACTGATTGTATAATATCTATTGAGTCCATATAGAATCTCTTTTATTAAGTATACAGATTAAATGTTTATGTAATGATTGAAAAATGTTTCAGTTAAATTAATGCGAAAAATAACAAAGATATTTATATAATAAAAATGCACCCAACGATTGTATCATTCGTTAGGTGCAGATATGGTTGCGGGAGCTGGATTTTAATCATTATATTCGATTTTCCCTAAAGCACACTGACTTGTTCCTATGAACAAAATAAAGAGCATTTTCACACCTCGATTTGTTCCCGCTTACAGTCCTGTCTCGACTACTTTGTGAAAATCATAAACCTGTGTATCCGAAGAACAGCTCCGACTTGTTCCCACGTACACAAAAAGACTTTGAAATTTGAATGTCACATGATCCTAAAAAAGCAAAAGTGCCGAAAAATCGGCACTTTTTCGCATATTAGTCTTCAACCCTTGACATCAAAACCACGCACTCAACGTGTGAACCTTAGGCAATAAATCAATGATTCAAGAAACATTTTATAAACAACGTAGAACAGCCGTTTTATAGCATGTTTTAAAAAGTTGACATCTAAATTAAGCACTCAATGAAGTAGGCTATTTTTTCTAAAACTTTATTTTGTACTTTTTTCTGTGGATAGCATTTTCAATAGTAAGCATATTACTACGATTAAGCTTTGCTTCTTGAACATCATTAAATTCATATTAAGTTACTTTTATTAGATGATTCGCTTCAATTTTATATTCGAAACCTTTTGAAAAAATTTTAAATTTCACAAATCCTATATATTTCTTATTGCTCACGATACTTTTACCTTTGATTATATAACATATGCACGATTATATGCAGTGCTCTAAGCGCTCTCTTTCATATGGTAATAAATATTTTTTTATATTGTCACGATTTTTCTTAATAAAATCAATAGCTTCATCCTCTGATAGATTAATAGGAATAACGTTTTCTAATCTTCGTACGGCGTTACTTGGTATTCCAAATTCAACCAAAATAGATAAATTTTCACGTATGAAATCATTTTCCAATTTTTGAACAAAAAAACTATACGAACCCGGTTTAATGTTTCTCTTTTCACATATCAGACGTTGGATACTATCTACAACCCTAAATGCCTTTGGCACCGTAAATTGAAACCAATGTCTATAGATATGAAATGCTGTTTCTACTGCTTCATCGTAATATTTTGCCCTTCTCTCATTTGTTAGAGTTTTTACAGTCGCAATTTTACGATTATAAATGTCATTGATAATATCAATAATATTCTTTTTTGTTCTATATATATTCAAATATCTTGCAAGCTGTTTTAGCGAAAATACGCCCCTTTTGTCATCAAAATTGAATAGATTATTTTCTGCAACCTCCAAAATATAGTACATTTGATCCCATTTAGGTAATTGACTCCACTGAATTTTTTGTGCTATATCTTTTGATTTCAAATCATCAATCAATTTATTGTATATTCTGATTTGCCCATTTACTGAAACACCATTTTTTTTAATAATACTTAACAAATCAGCTGGAAGTCTATTAATCTGCTCATAACGATTTCTTACATCTTGTTTTACATCTTCTTTTTTTATGTTGATAAGTATTTCATTTGTCAATATATTTGGATCTTGTTCAAAAAATGGGATATCTATTATAATAGACTTCTGCACCGGAACGTGACAAAAATTAAATATTCTTCCTACATAGTGTTCCATCATCCTTCCAGATCGTCCCTTAATATTACTGTAGTCAAAAAAATCTATTTCATTTCCTCCTTTTTTTTCATCGAACAAAATTACATTTTTGGCGCTCGTATTGACACCTTCAATTATCGTAGAAGTACAAAAAATACAATTTATCCGTCCCTCATTGAAGTATCTAATGATTGAGGAGCCTATATGTTTTTGAAGAGACCCATCATGAATTGCTATGCCATACTGTAACTCCTTAACTAAACTCCATTCAGGTGAAATATTTTTATTGATCCATTCTATCAAGGGTAGTTGATTATCCTTTTCTTGTCCCATTCTTTGTAAATAGTCTAAATATAATTTAGCCATACGCCTTGCCCTTGTGGGTGTTGAACAATAAATAAGTGTTTGTTCATTTTGTAACTCACTTAATAATCCACATAAAATTGCAATTTTTTCTTTATCAATCTGTTTATTACTTTTACTCCAGTCAATTAAGTTACTCTTATCTATTACATTACAATCTACTAAAGAAAAATCCGACTTATAAAATATTGCGTTATATTTTTCTGCAAATCCATCTGTTATTCCATCAATATTGGGTCCTAGGAAATAAAATTTAGGATGGAATTTGTTTACTACCTTCAAAAATGCATTGTTTAAAGTATCTGCTCGGTCATCCTTTCGTCTAAGGCTTAATTTGTAGAATTCATCAATAATAAGAAAATCTATTTGTGGTAAAGGCTCATACTCCATTACTCTTTCTGCAGTTAACAGAAAAAGATTTCTTTTATCTTCAGCATACGGCTGCGAAGTTCTCACTATAATTTTGTAATCATTGGCATATTTTTTTAATTTTATTCGAGTTTCATCTAATAAGGCTAATGTTGGCTGTATGATAACTATATTTTTATATTTTTTGGAGGCTACAATTTCTTCTATAAGCAAACTTTTTCCAAAGCTTGTTGGTGCACTGGCAATTATATTCTTTCCCGACAAAAGATAATTAGAAATTTTCTTTTGCTCCTTATGTAGATATATATTCTCTAAAAAATCTGATTGGAAATAACTCATTCGCACGTCATCAGCAAAAGACATAATTTTTAAATCAGAACTATTCTTTTGAATATACGGATAAAATCCTAATGTTTCAATCAAATCCGCCCACACTTCATATAAGTTGTTATCAACTTTTTTCCAGTTATTCAAAATATGTATTACTATCTTTCGTGCAGATAATTCTGCTTCTGCTGTATGTTGTGACGGCAGCTGTGTACAATATGAAATGATTTCAAAACTTTGTTCAAAAGATATATTTTCTACATTTTCAATTTCCAATATGATCTCTGTTGTCTTGTCCATATTTCACCTCAAATATTCTGCATATGCCAAAGACGTTTGTGCAAATTAATGACTAATTCATTTTTATCATTAACAGGGAATAACATAAGTATAATATTAATTCTGTCTTTTAGTGGCATTTTATTCTGCTTATCAAAATACTCTTTTAACTCTCTGATATTTAATTCGTGATAGGCTATCGCATTAGGATCATTCATATCAGAAAACTTTTTGTAAATGTCATGCGTATAAGTGCATAACATTGGAATGTTAATAATCTTGAGTTTGTCACTTAGCTTTGTACAATTCGTTATCTTATCAATCCATTCATTTCTATTAGGTATAGAATTATTCTCCAGATTCTTTTTGATTATTACAAACTGGTCATTTAGATAATCCGTATTAATATGTTCATTTAAATCTTGTACTAATGCTTTTATTCCTTCTTTACTATCATCATAAAGTTTACTTTCTCCAAGCCATAGAATTTTTTCATTCGTGGAAATATGCACCGCATCGAATCCATGTGCAGGCACATTCGCACTATCTTTAAAATAAACTTTAGAAATTAGTGGTATCGTATGTTTGAATTCCCTTAATATCAAATGTAACAACAACTCACCAAATTCTCCTCTTTTTGCTGTACTGGACTTTTTTAATTTATTATATGCATTAACATCTTTGTCAACGCACCACTGTTTCATTAATTGAAAATCCTTGATTTTATAAATACAATGAGCCGCTTCTCTCAATTTTTCAACAATATCGTTTTGAGGAATATTAGGATCTTCATACTGGGCAAAAACATATTCTGGAATTGTATTGCATATAGCTTTAGTAAAATCGTCCAAGCAATATTTCGATTCTCCATTATCATCTATATCCATATCGACTAAAAAACTATTTAAATCTTCTTCGTTAATTCTAAATAATATTACATTCTTTTTATCGAAAATTCTATTAACCATTTGAACAACTCCTCCCTCCAAAACACCCAAATTGTATAAGAATTGATACATATTATTTCATAATATCTTTTAATCAACTTTTTCTTCTTTGAACTGTATATTTTATTCTTTCTCTAGCCATATTTCTCATCTATTATATTACTGCTTCTCCGTTTATTCTCATTCTTTTTTGAAGCAGAAGCGATACCTATTTGCCATAAAATTTCTGAAATAGTTCCCCCTTCGCTTTTATAGCATCTATTCTTCTGCTCAACATACCTTAAATATTCGAGTTGTCTGATTTGTTGTCAAGCTAATTTTTTCATAAATTCTGTAACATCTATGACTGCCTCAACTTATGACACCTGATCCAAGGTTACAACCTGAACCACATTTGGCAGTAGATACGTCTCTGATTACTTTTTCCGTTAGTGTACGGTCTTATGGCCAACGTCTATTGAGTAAATCACTCAATAAATCTGATTATTTTTTCTTAGAACTATATTTTGTACTTTTTCTGTGAGTGCCATTTTCATCAGTAACCATATTGCTACGATTACGTTTTTCTTCCTGAACCGCATTAAATTCATATTCAGTTACTATTGCCGGATGATGCTCATCAATTTGATATTCGAATCCTTCTGGAAAAGAATTTATGAATTTCACAGAGCCTGTATATTTTTTATTGCTCAAAATATTTTCTATTGTTTTTTTACTCCACCTAGGCTTACCTGTAGGGGATAAAACTTCATTTTCTTCTAATTTACGAACAATTCCCAGAATACTTTCGCCTTTGAGATACCAATAATATATGTCTCTTACTACTTCAGCTTTTTCTTTATCAATAATTAACTTACCAGCCTCGTTTTTTAGGTACCCATATATTGGCTTATCAAAATTCTTTAATGTACCAGTTGCAGCTCGATAACTTAGTCCCAGACGAATGTTAGCACTCCTGCTTTCATTTTCCGCTTGTGCTAACGATTCCAATATAGTAATGATAAACGAGCTGTCATATTCATCCGTGTCAAGGTTTTCCTCTTGAAATATAATACGAGCACCTGCCGCCTTTATTCTTTGAATTGCTTCCATGGTTTCAACAGTATCACGGCCAAAACGACTTATGCTTTTTGTTACGATAACCGAAATATTCTTTGATTCACACGCTGTAATCATACGATCAAATTCGTTTCTGGTTTCTCCAGCTTTTCCAGAAGCAATATCAATAAATGTATCTACCAATTTCCATTGCTCTATCTTTGATACCGAACTCGTAAGTGCAGATATTTGTGTAGCCAAACTATTTAATTGCTCTTTTTTATTGGAACTTACACGACAATATATCCCAACATTCTTCACTAAAAAAGGTTTAGTAGCGGGTATATAGCTTATTCTTTTTGCCATGATTTCACCTCCAGGTTAAAGAATAGCCTACTTTGAACATTATAAAGTCAGAATGTATAGTAGCCTATTTATCCTCAAAAAATGCCTATTTTACGTCGTTTATGCTTTTGACATCAAAACCACGCACTCAACGGTATTACCCCTTTCCCACAAAACTTTCCTTACTTCCTTGCCGTCAATATAAATCGGAAAGTTAAACTCTATCGACTTCAACGGCATTTTCGATTCTCCGCTCGGATATATCTGGATTTCTTTAATGAGGTACGTGATAAGGCTTTTCTTCTCCTCGTCACTCATTATAGCATATAACTTTCCAAAGTTCTGCATGATTTTGTAAACATTATCAAGCGTGATGGCTTCCATCTCAATGGAGCTTTTTCTTAATTTGGCATCTTCAATGCGTTCCTCCAACTCCACCATCGTATCATACAAAGCATCAAGCCTTAATGTCATATCATGGATTTTTCTTTCACGGAATCGGGCATCGACAGGAAGATTGTCAATTTCATTTTCCAGACGTGCTTTATTCAAATCCACCTCTTTCAGCTTGTTTTCATAATTGGCAAGTTCTTTGTCTACGACGCTTGTATCTGTCTGCACTCCGATTCGCTTTTCAATCTCTTTTGCAAAATAGGCATCGCTTACAAGCTCTTTTACCGCTTCTACTACAAGCGGCTCAATGTCGATTTTTCTTAAAGATGCCTTGTAATCACAATGACGCCCCCGCTCCTGCTTATTTCTTCCGCATATATAATAGTAGACTTCCTTATATGTGCCGTCTTTATTTGTCCATGCGTGTTTATTCGTATACATGGAACTGCCGCAAAGGGGACATTTCAGAACGCCCGTCAGAAGATGCGACCTTTCTTTGCCAATTCTCGACGGCTGCTTGATTCCTGTTGCCAGACGCTTTGCATGGACTTTCTGCCAGAGTTCTTCACTGACAATCCCCTCATGCTGCCCGTCCTCTAAGATATAATCATCTGTATGGACCTGTTTGTATTCATTCTTCGTTCCTTTCACTTTTTCCCGTGTTCTTCTGCCATATGCAATTTTTCCGCAGTAAACAGGGTTGTCTAATATCTGCCGTATTAAATGGTTGCTCCATGTTTCCAACTTTCCATTCTGGCGTGGTACTTTCTTTATCCCTTGCAGATTGAGATATTTTGCAACTCCCCCAAGCCCTATGTCTGAATTTCCAAACTTATCAAATATAATTCGGATTGCTTCGGCTTCTTTTTCCTCTATTAAAAGATGGTTGTCTTTCAGATAATACCCATATGGGGCAAAACCGCCATTCCAACCGCCCTGCCTTGCTTTTTCCCTGCGTCCGTTCATGGTCTGCTCAATGATATTTTCCCTCTCAATCTCTGCAACCGCTGACAGGACAGATATGAGCAGCTTTCCGCTTGTCTGGGATGAGTCAATCCCCTCCTCAATGCAGATAAGGTTTATCCCATAAGACTGAACAAACTCCAATGAATTTAGAATGTCTGCCGCATTTCTCCCAAAACGTGAAAGTTTATAGACAAGGATATACTCTATTTCCAACCCATTTTTTATGTCGGACAGCATTTTCTTAAATGCGGGTCGCCCCTCGATTGACTTCCCCGATTTTCCTGCATCTTCGTAAATGCCAACAACTTCCATTTCCTCACGGTCTGCAAACCGCTTTAAGCTATTTTTCTGCCCTTCAAGGCTATATCCGTCAACCTGCATCTCTGTACTTACTCTTGGATACAGGACACATTTCTTTCCTTCCCTGTTCATTCTAACACCTCCGATAATTTTGGGAAATGCGATATGTAAGGTTGCGTAAGCCTACGCAACACAATCCAGTTCCTGCAAAACAAATCTTCCGTATTTTTCAACTGCCTGCACCATAGCTTTTATAAAGACATCAAAATTTTCTGCTTCGTCAGCTTCGTTGTTTTGTTGTTCTGCATTATGAAATTCTTTGCCATTTTCCATCTGTCTACCTCCGCAATGCTTAACGGCTGTATGCCATAAATTATATGGATACAGCCGTCATTTGACTAATGTGCAAATCCTCCCATTTCCACTAATTCGCATAATTATTTTCTGAACCATTTTTAAGTGAAATACTAATGGCAAGAGCCTTATCAACCCTTGCCATCGTTTCAATCGGCATCATACCCATATACTGTTTCAGCCTTTTCTTATCTACTGTACGGATTTGCTCAAGCAAAACAATAGAATCTCTGTCAAGCCCCTCAAAGTTCTTTACTTCGGTATGTGTTGGCAATTTTGCCTTTGTCTGTGTCTTGCCCGTGATAGCGGCAATAATGACTGTCGGGCTGTGCCTGTTGCCTGTATCATTAGAAATGATAAGTACGGGTCTTGTTCCGCCCTGCTCCGAGCCGATAACGGGATTAAGCTCTGCGTAGAAAATGTCGCCACGCCTAATAGTTCTGTCCATAGTGTTTGACCTCCTATTTGGATTTAGGCAGAAATACCCTGCCTATGTAACAACCAGACGCAAGGAAGCATTTATGGTCGGGAGAGCATAAAACAAAGCCCTGTTTCCATAGACCGCCTTGCATCTGGCTTTTATAATAGGAGCATTTCTATTTGTCCTCGACACCCCGAAATGCTGATGCGTGAAACGCAAGGGAAGTCACCAAACGGTCAGCAGCGAACTGACGCCACGGGAGTTGCACCCCAACTGTCGGTCTGACAGAGCCGCCCTCATTGCCTGCGGCGGATTGGTTACCGCTCGGACTATGACTGGACGGGAGTATCATTGTCCTCTTTGTGTGTCATGGCGAAATCGGGAGCCGCCCGATATTTTGAGTCGGTAATTATCCGCTCACCACCTTTCATCACTGTTACTTTTTCGGTAGGTCATGGCGTACCGCTGCACACGCTTATGCTCATTACAGTCACAAAGAGAATGTATTTGGTGAATGGTTATTCGGTTGTCAAAGAACTGCGGGAAGCCTGTAAAAAACCCCCCCTCACTTTTCCAAAGGAAAAAGTGAGGGGGTTGAGCGGAACAAATTTTTATTTTTCCAGAATTTTTTTGAGCTTGGCTAATATTCTCCGTTTTCGGTCATTGATTGTCTTTTGTGGAATGCCCGAAATGTTTGACCATTCTCTTTCCGACAATTCCTGAAAGAAAATAGCATTTACCAACTTTTGCTCATCTTCCGATAACATAGCAAGGGCAGAACGCAGCCTGTCCAACATCATCCTATGAACAACAGTTTCCGCAACATTTACCGCTTCATCAGCGATGTAATCAATACTATTGTCATCGTCACCCTCAAAAGCCTCTAAGGATAACAGGCTGTTATCTGCATCAAGTTTTTTCAGATAACGCCACCGCTCCTTGTCACGATAAAACTCAATATAATGTGCCTGTTCCGTTTCAATCAGACAGCCCTGCACGGGGATAAAGAGCTTGTCCGCATAAGCCCTGTTCGTTTCTCTGCGGTTGCAAAATTCCTTATAAGATAACTCTGTGTAACTGCCACTTTCTTTGATATATACCTTTCTTGGTGTGTATTTCACCGTAAGTACCTCCAATCTGAATTTTTTTGAAAATCCAGATTGGCAGGCGGTGAACGGCATCCAACGCCAGAAACCGACTTACGGCGCATTTCTGCAAAAAACGACAAAAGAAAAACCGCAAAGGCTGTTATACCTTTACGGTTTATAGATATTTTAGTTCTAATATGTAGAGATTTGACTTCTACTTGTTGGGTGCAAAGCCCCCTTGTACTGAAAAAGATTTTTTTAACGGGTTACACGCCCATCCTTTATATGGTATATGTAAGTAGAAGTCACTGCTTGCAGGCAATAAAAATCCCTCCAAACTTCAAAAAAGCGAAATCGGAGAGATTTCAAAGCATGGCAAATCAGCTCACCGAAACATCGTTTTTTTTATTCAGTGGGCTTGTTCTACCTATGGATATGTAAAAATAAAGCCGACAAACTGTGATTTTGTCTCACAAGTTCATCGGCTCTGCGTCTATGCGTCTGGCTCTTTGATGACTTTTATTTGTAAATTTTTTGCTTTAATCAATATTTCCCGTCTGCATTTCGGGCAGTAAAGGGGAAAATTTTTGAATTCTGTATCTTCCCGTATTTTTAATCTCGTTTTACCTCCGCAGACAGGACATAACAACCACTCTGCGTTACCTGCTACTCCCATTTGAAAAAGCGAATGGACACTCCGATACAAATGGCAGCAAGTACCACCATAACAATAATTGGAACAAAGACGTTTTTTATCGGAAGTCCTAATGAAGCAGCTTTCAATAGTTTTATTCCCTGTGTCAATGGCAGAATATCCGCTACCTTTTGCAAGGCACTTGGCATTACCTCATACGGCAGCGTTGCTCCAGAAAAAATAAGCATCGGGAAGTAAAGCAGGCTTGCTATCACGCTCGCCGTCTGGGAGTTCGGGGAAATTCCACCTACCATCATGCCGATACTGAATATCGACAACATAACTAATAGATAGCCACCGAGAAAAGCAATCATAGAGCCGCCCATATGAAATCCGAAAAAGAGTGCTGAAACGATATAAAGCAGTATAAGCGATGCCACGGAATAAATTGTGTAAATCGCAACCTGCACCGCTAAAATCATCGCAGGACTGACAGGGGTAACTTTAAAACGCTTCAATATCTTTCTACTTCGGTAATCAGACACCACAAGGGGCAGTCCCATAACACCGCCTGCACAAATCGCAATCGTTGTCAAAGCTCCAAAGGACTGTTCCAGAAACGTGTACGCCGCGCCATCAAAAGCAGGCTTATTACCGTAAATAACGCCAAGTATAATCAAAACCACAAGCGGAATACAAATTGCAAATATGACCATGTTCATATCACGCAGGGAAAGTTTCATTTCATTTTTCAGCATAGTTTTAAATGTTCTCATTTTCACTTACCTCCTCGTCAGAATACCACAAATACGCATCTTCAAACTTGTCATAAGGACTGTCTGCAATGGCTTCTTCTACCGTTCCATAAAAAACAGCTTTTCCTTTTTTGAGTATGCAGATTGTATCGCACAATGCTTCTACCTCATCCATAAAATGTGAAGTCAGAAAAATTGTCAATCCTTTTTCTTTGAGGTCAGATAAGATTTTCCATACCTCCCGTCTGGCTTTTGCATCAAGCCCCGTCGTCAGCTCGTCCAGAAAAACAACTTTGGGCTGCGGTATCAAAGCTAAAACAATAAACAGCTTTTGCCGCTGTCCTCCCGAAAGCTCCTTGACCATGCTTTTTGTTTTATCAGCAATGTCAAATTGCTTCAGAAGCTTCCCGTAGTCAGCGACGTTCCGATAGAGTGACTGCGTTACCTCGCATAATTCGGCAACCGTCACTTTATCTTGGTAATTCGCTTCTTGAAATTGAACACCAACATTCTCAAAAAGCTGTTTCCTTTGCAGGAGCGGGTTCATCCCTAAAATAGAAACCGTGCCTGCATCGAATTTCCTTGTGCCTAACATACATTCAATCGTAGTGCTTTTTCCTGCACCGTTCGCTCCAAGTAGCCCGAAAACCGTCCCCTGCGTGACTGACAAATCCAGCCCCTGCACGGCAGTTAATCCGCCATATGATTTTGAGAGCTGCTTTACGCTGATGATTTCATTCATCTGTCTTATCCTCCTTTTTGCTGTTGTGACTCTTATCTTAACAGCGAAAAAAGGGTTGGTGTTAAAATGTAGGGTTAAGAAAATTCCTTTTCATATCGGTAAGAATCTCTATCATCTTTTCTGCATTTTTTTCGGCTGTCTGCAATGATACAATCAGCCTGTCGCAAACGGAAATAATATCGGTGTCCTCTTTCGGCGTGTTCAACACCTGTTCAATATTTGCCTGCGGATTATTCTCAAGGGCATTCAGCATCCGCAGGATTGCTTCTAATGAGTAATTGGCACAACGGAGTGACCGTATTATCTTTAGCCGCTCAATATCCTCGCCTGTATAGAAACGGTATCCGTTCTGTTTCCGTTTTACCCGAAGCAAACCATTCAATTCCCAATTTCTAAGTGTATCCATAGAAATATCCAGATAGTCTGATACTTCCTTTCGTTTTAAACAAAGGGATTGTTCCGCCGACCTGCCAGCTAAAATCTGCCTTGCAATCTGAATCGCTTCCTCGGCGTTGCTTTGCTCTTTCTGTATTTGGTTTCGGTATTCCTCCGCAAAACAAAGAGCCTTATCAAAATCGCCTTTTGCAGAAATCTTGACAGTTTCTACAATCTTTTTCCTTAGTCCGTTCTGAAGCACCTCTATTTGAAAAGCAATGCGGGCAAGCCGAAGTTGTTCAATATGGAAATCTGTAAACACTCGGTAGCCGTTCGGCTTCCGTTTCGCTTTTGGTATCAGTCCCCATTCCTCATACATCCGTACTGTATTCGGATGTATGCCAATGATTTTTGCCACTTCCGAAGTCTTATATGTATTCACTAAAATCCACCTCCCATATGCCAATCTTACCATACTGTAAAAGTATGGTGTTATAGTGGAAGGTTTATTCTATCAGAATTTCTCTGTATTCACAAATATGCAAAAGCCGACAAACTATGATTTTTCACAAGTTCATCGGCTCTGCGTCTAAAGCGTCTGGCTCTTTGATAACTGTTATTTGAAACTTTTTCACTTGTATCAAACTCTCTTGTTTACACTTGGGGCAAAAGAGAGGAAAGTTTTTAAGCTCTGTATCTTCCCGTATCATAGTACGGGTTTTGTTCCTGCATATCGGACATAATATCCATTGAGTATCCGCCATAGCATTACCCCCGTATTATAAAACAGGAGTCTTTAAGCCAACATACCCATTCAGTGCTGCCAAAATTAAAATGATAACTCCCATCACAACACATGCTCCAAAGAAACGCCACCCTTTTAATTCTGCAAATTCTTTCAGATAAACAAAATAAAGAATTGCTTTCCAAATGAGAATACCCACAAATACAATGTTTAGAAACATTCCCCAAATGGTACTATTCCAAAATACATAGAAAAATGTTTCCGTAACGGCTACCAAAATTGCACAAATTACAGTAGGAGCATATGAATCGCCCCACGCATTTATATGGTCTGATATTGTTCTATTACTACCGAAGCATTTACATACTGTCCAAAATGCAAAACAAATAACTATATAGGTTAAGATTCCAAAACCTGTAATTTTTAACATTCTCAACATATCAATATCGGGCATATTTACACTATAAAAATGTTGGAGTAACGGCTCGAAAATTGAATTAAGCAATATTGTAATCATAACCAACCCCCACGAAACTACTTTATCACCTTTCTTAAAAGCATCCGCAGGATGATTTAACATTTCCATAAATGACCTCATATATTTATCCTCCAAAGAAGTTTAGCAGCAAATTTGTGTACTGTGTTCCAAAAATCGTTGTAAAAATGACAGCTTGAATTGCTGATGCCGTGAAAGCAAATCTCCACGGGTAGGTAATAACCATTTTTTTCAGTTTCCCGATACCAGAGGTATTCTCGACCTTACATTCCATTATGATACGATTAAGCATGATTGCCTTTTGTTCCTCTGTGGGTATCCCATCCTGTTCAAGTATCACAAATGCTTTTTCAAAAAACTCATCTTTCCTTGACATTACAATCCCTCCTAGTATCATATTTTGAATAACTCTTTACAAAAGCATTTTTTGCTCTCTGCAAAATACTTTCTATTGCCTTTGGCGACTTTCCGACAATAACTGCTATCTCTTTAACCGTTTTCCCGTCAATATATTTTAACACCAAAACAATTTTATATTGCTCTGGCAAGCTATTTAAACAGGCTCGTACTTTTTCCCGTTCAAATGATTTTATCATTAACTCTTGTATATCTTGTGAGGGGTCATCAAGATGCTCCACCATATAGTCGTCAATTTCGACCATTTCAAATTTTGGACTGTACTGCTTTCGATAAAAGTCATTTAGCTTATTTCTGGCAATTTTGAAAATCCAAGTCCGCTCAGAGCTTAATCCCTTAAATCCAGATAATCCTCTATATACATCCATAAAGATTTCCTGCGTTATGTCCTCCGCCAGAGCTTTGCTCATACCTGTTCGCAAGTACACATATTGGTATATTTCATTGACATACGAGTGATATACCGATATAAATTTTTGTTCTCGTTCATCTTTGAAAATACTCATATATTTACCTACCTCATTGAATTGTAATCTCCTTTAAAAGCAATACGGTATCCTTATAAATCACCTCAAGTTTCAAAGAACCTACTTTGACCCATTCGTCTTCCAATTCATAAATTAAAATGTCCTGTGTATCACTCTGAATGGCTTTTGTTTCAGATTTGATTTCCTCCCCATCTACATACCACTTTACAGTATATTCCATCCCTTTTGGACTTTCAATAAAATGAATACTTGCAAAAACAGCTTCATTAGCAGTAAGAGTGTCCACTTCACTTGCAGACTCCAACTCACTTTGGGAAATGTAGCTGTTGTTTGAAATAATACAAGTTTGAATAGTATCATCATTTCCTCCACAACCTGCTATTGTAACTGACATCATAAAAACCACACTCAATAAAACAACAATTTTTTTCATAAGAAATTCCTCCTTATTCTCCATAATTGTATTCGTCCTGTCTGACAAAGGTCAAATATGCGAATACAAAAAACACAATGATACTGATTGTAAAAATAACTGCTGACAATAAAAATTTAGATGTATCTGAAACTTCTGATAGTGCCTGCATCATTACGCCAGGGGCTATCAGACTTACATTGCTAATTATTTTTTCTGTCCATCCAAATACTTTTCCAACACTCTCCACCAACATTACAAAAAAACGAGGCATCAACAATAATCCACTTGCCAAACTCCAAATAAGTGCTGCCTTAGTTGAACGGGCAATTACTGAAATTAATACACCCATAGCTGCATAAACCATTATGTATCCCCATAATGGAAACAAATATTGTAATAGCACAAATATATGTGTGAAATTTCTACTAAGTCCAATAATGACACAAGTAACTGGTAACAGGTATATAAAGGACAATACCAATGACATTATCATTGTAACCAGAACCTTTGAAATAAAAATATCAAATTTCGGAATGCCGGCACACATAATACAGTCTAAAACATTGTGTTCCCTATCTGACGAAATCAAATCAAAGTACGATGACAATACCGCCCACGAGCCAAAAATCATATGCGGAAGAAACAACGCCATAAACTCAATTCGGTCGCTTTCAATTAATTTCGTTTTTCCGCCAGTCGCATAAAAGAAGAAAATCCCCATGCCCGCTAAAGTAATCCAAATCAGCCAAGTACGTAAGTTCATTGTCTTTTTTAAATCTCGCCTAAAAAGAATTACAACATCACTTTTCATATCTGCACCTCCTCTAAACAAAGTTGCTCATTCACAATATCTTTTATATTTGAGGTAGTAACTTCAAATATGCTTATACCTTGTAAACATAATGCTGAAATCAGTTGTGGTACTTGCTCTCTGCAAATCTCCGCAGTAAGTGTAGTCCTAAATTCATCCACTGAAATGTGGAAATTATTTGAGAGCATCGCAAAAATCTCTTTTGAAATTGCAGATATTCTGAAAATATAACAACACTCAATTTTATTGTAATATGTGAGCTGACCACTCTGCATTATTCCAATATTGGTACATACCTCATCCATGTCCTGCAAAATATGAGAGGAAATAATAATACTCTTTCCCTGTTTGTGAATGTTTCTAATAATATTTTTCATCTCAAATGTTGCATTAGGGTCTAAGCCTGCTGTTGGCTCATCCAAAATAAATAATTCTGGCTCTCCTGTCATTGCTATAACCAGTTGTAGCTTCTTTTGTTGCCCCGGTGATAGATGCCTTACCTTTTTATTCATTTCTAACTTTAGCTTTTCACCAAGTAAAGCACTTTCTTTCACATCAGCATTTCTCAATCGGGCAAAGAAGCAAATTGTGTCTAAAACCGTTGAGTTATCATCAAATCGGCAGCTTTGAGGCATATAACCAATAAAAGATTTTCCCATTTGGAGATTTACAGAACCTTTTGTTGGTTTCATCAATCCACTAATCAAACGTAACAGGGTCGTTTTTCCTGCTCCATTCTGCCCAATCAGTCCATAAACTTTGCCTTGTTCAACAAACATTTCAATCCCATGCAAAACCTCTGTCCTACCAAAAGATTTTGATAGGTTATGAGTCTGAAGTATATATTTACTCATTACTATGACCACTCCTTTCTGAGCAGTTGTATACCTGCTTCGTAAGGGTAGTCGTAAAAATTTCAAAAATCCTTCGCTTGATTTTGAAAAATTTTTCTTTTTCAGTTTTTTAGCTCAAACAAACACATTCAACTGTGTAGTTAGAATTTCTCATGATAAGAATTTGTAATTCCAGTTTATAGAGATTCTATCTCGTTTAATGAGAACTTCTATCTCTGTAAAATGGAACATATTAAACTTTAGAACAGGCGGTGGACATATGGAAATGGAAAAAAACAAGAAAAACAGATACGGATTCGACTTCACTCCGATAGGGCTTGACATCAAAACTTTTCGTGAAGCCCAGAAGATAACACGGGAAAAATTAGCGGAAACACTTGATATTTCGCCACGACATCTCCAAGCAATCGAACTGGAAGGGAAACACCCAAGCCTCGGACTTTTGGCATATATCGCTACAATATTTGATATGCCTATTGACCCGTACATATTTCCAGAAAAAACGGATGCCAAAAGTGCTATGCGGAAACGCTTGGATGTGCTTCTGGATAAATTGAGCGACAGAGATTTATCCATTCTCGAAGCGACCGCAACTGCTTTATGTAAAGCAAAAGAGCCAGAGGAATAAAACCTCTGGTATTCTTTCGCCTTTTTCCTAATAGGCAGGTAAACCGTAACCGTAGATGGAACCGCTCCCCACTGAATAACTCTGCTGCCTGCAAGCATCACCAGAGTTGCCCTCCACGGTATAAACCGTGCCATTCTCGCATTTCTCCACGATTCCCACATGGTCAATAGAGTCGTCATTTCCCCAATCAAAGAAAATAAGGTCGCCTGCCTGCGGCTCATAGTTCTTATCCTGCCATTGCCCCCTGCCTTTGAACCAGTCTACACCGTCCGAACAGAGGGAGAATTTCGGGATAATGCCGCTCTCCAGATAGCCGCACTGGTCGGCACACCAAGAAGCGAAGCAGGCACACCATTCCACACGCCCGCCAAAACCATACCAACTCCAATAAGGTTCACCGCCCTCATTGCCGAGCTGTGTCAACGCTACCTCTACAATGGCTTGGTTGCCGCCGCTTGTAAATGCCCGTCCGTATGGATAATAGCGTAACACATGGGCGGGGTACTGCGTGTCGCCGTATTTTTTCCAACCTAATTTTGCCGCCTGCATTGCGGAAAATTCCACCGCATTTGCATAGGAATAGCCGCCGTAGTTGGTCTTTGCCCATGAGATATACCCGTTGCCGAAGTTGTAACCCTGCAAAGCGAACTTGATACGCCCCATGTCAATCGGGTTTTCCACCTCGGCTGATACAAGGGCGGCTTTTAATTCCTGCACGCCGCACTCGATGGAATATTCTGGGTCTTTGATGCCGTTCGGCTCATGTGGGTACTTTTTGTTAAAGCTCCCCTCCGCCGCCTGCATCGGGTCGCTTCCTTTTCCCCCAGATTCCTGCATCATCACCGCTTTTATCAGTTCCACATATTCGGGGATACCGTACTGCTTCGCATATTTCTGTATCAACGGCGTGTAGGCTTCCACCTCCGCACTGACAGGGGTATAAGAAGTGCTTTCGCTGCCACCGCCAAACAGGGAAACGGCACACCCAAGCAGGACAACGATAAGGATTATCACAATGGCAACCCAACCGCCTGCAATAAGGGCGGAAATCAACGCCTTAGTCCCTGCGATAATCGCTTTGACCGCCGCTATGGTGGCTCTGACCGTCGCTTTCGTTGCTTCGGCTGTCTCCTTTGCGATGGCTTTCGCCGTTTTCTGTGCCGCCTTTGCGGTCTGCTCCGTGGTCTTAATCGCTGTCTTGGATGTCGCCCCTGCGGTTTTCACGCCTTTTTCCGTTGCCTTGACCGTCCCTTTGGCTGTGGTCTTGACGGTTCTCTCTGCATTTCTGGCTGTGGTCTTGATGGTCTTTTTCCACTGCCGCCTCGTCTTTATCAACTGGCTTGTCCCTGTCTGGGTCTGGGGCATTTCGCCCTGCTTGGGAACATCGGGGCAGGAGAACGGCTCGCTTCCCCGTTTCGGATCAGCGAGCCGTTCTGTTCTGCAACAGCCTGTGCTTTTTTCTGCTCTGCGGCTTTCACCGCACGCTTGGTCTTAAATTCAGCGATTTTATCCTTTGCCCTGCCGATATTTTCTTTTGTGGTCGTAACGCTCCTTTGCCCCTGTTTATTGAATTGGTGGATTCCCTCGTCCTTGATACGCCCCGAAGCATGGGAAACCTTATCAGAAGCATATTCCGTGGGGGAATTTTCCTCTGCATAATATCCCTGCTCCGCCTTATCCTTTGTCTTTGCATAGGCAGACTTCATGCGTTCCCCTGCAATGGCGGCTTTATCAAGGGTCTTTATCGTGCCTTTGACCGCATCTCTGGTCTTTATATCAGCCATAAACATCGACCTCCTTTCCCAGAGGATTTGCGGTCATATCAGTTTACCTTTTTTGCCACGACTACGAGCCTGCCGTTCTGTGCTGAATATTCGCAGGTAGACAGGGCAATGAGTTTATCACCGTATTCAGCGGTCACGCCCGTATCATACAAAGCAAGCTCCTTGCACTTCCCGACATAAGCAGCAAATTCTTTTTCATTCTCCGCATTTACAAAATCATAATAACGGTAGCCCTGTGAGCTGTACGCAACCGTCTTGAATACGGCAATGATTTCATATTCTGCCTGCTCCGTGAGGGTATCAAACTGGATAGTCTTATGCTTCTCATAAAAGCTCTTGGATTTGTAATCTTCCAATGCCCCGAACATCCTGCCGCCCTTGATGTGGTGTCCGTAAATAATCAGATTGTCGCTTGTGAGAATGTCGCAGTCCTCTTGGATATACGGCACTCCTAAATCGCTATACTCTTTTTCAAAGCTGTGCTTCAGATAGAAATTCGGGTTATTTTTACTCTGCATGACAGGATAGTTGATGGTTGTTCCGTCAATGGAAATCCAACCGACCATATCCTCATTCTGCAAATACAGCTCTTTGTATTTCGCAAGAATATCCTCGCCCTCGCTGACAGGCATATCTTTATCTTTTGGTTGTTCTTCCTCTGGCTCGGTATTCTCCACGACCTCTGCAATCTCCGCAAAGGCTTCGGTCTGCTCGTCTATCTGCTGATAATGGCTGTAAATCTTAAAGCCGCAAAAAACCGCTGCTCCTAAAAAGGCGACAGCGGCGGCGATACAGATAATGGTTTTATAGTTCTTTACATTCATAGGCTTTTTTCCTTTCTTTTTAGTTTTACCTTATATGCTCCGTCTACTTTTTAGGGGCGGGTAAATCCCTGCAATATTCGGGATACCTTACCTTGATGCCCTCCATGAAATACGGGGCGAACTCGCAGCAGAACAATTCCTCTGGCGTGGAATATTTCTCACGCCCCTCCTCTGCGTAGCCGTTCCAGAGGTTAAAGGCAAGATTGCAGACCTTGACCGTGCCGCTTGTCTGCCATCCTGCGTGCATCCCCTCTGGCTCAATGCAGTCTGTCTTAAAATCAAACATGGAATTGATATTTTTCCTTGTTTCCTCTGCAATCCCCATCACATAGAAAAATGCCCTGTGGTAACAGTCGTTGACCCTGCATTTCATCATATTGTCCAGAAAGAAATCACGGTGAGCCGCATTGCGAAACCTTATCTCCGACATAAAAAATCCCCCTCTCTTAGACCTCGCCAAACTTGGTCGTCATCAGCTTGTAAAGCTCCGTATTGCGTGGGAACTTGTTGACGAACGGCACAAGGGAGCTGCCCACTTTCAAAAGCCCCTGCCCCGCACCGACATTCGTGATATAGCTCATCTGCAAATCGGAGATGTTAAGGAGCTTCGCAAGCTCGATACGGTCTGTGGATGCCTGATTCAGCATGATAATAAATTCAGAGTTGGCAAGCATCGTCCTCGCCGTATGGCTCTGCAACAGGTCGTCCACGTTCTGCGTGATACCCGTACAGTACGCCCCGTACTTACGCACACGCTTCCAGAGGGTAAAGAGGAAGTTTGCCGAGTATTCATGCTGAAAGAGCAGGTAAATCTCGTCAATGAAAATAAAGGTGTTCCTGCCTTTCGCCCTGTTCTGGGTGATGCGGTTTAGGATGCTGTCAAGCACCACAAGCATACCGATAGGCTGTAACTGCTTGCCCAAATCCAGAATGTCATAGCAGATAAGGCGGCTGTGGGTGTCCACGTTGGTATGCTTGGCAAAGGTATTGAGGGAGCCGTCCGTGAAAAGCTCAATCGCAAGGGCGATTTCCTGTGCTTCTGGCTCATTCTGCTTTAACAGCTCCTCACGAAAGTCCTGCAAGGTCGGCGGCGTCCCCCATATAATTCCCCTGCTGATAATAGCGGTACACGCTCGCCGTGCAGCGGTCAATGATGGACTTCTGCTTTGCCCCAAGGCTTGCACCGCCGATAAGCTGCTCGCAGAGGGATAAAATAAACTCTGATTTCAAGATGACAGGGTTTGCACCGTCGCCATAATCAGAGTTCATATCCATAGCGTTAATGTGGTTTTCACTCGTAGCAGAAATGTGAATCACTTCACCCTGCATGGCTTTCACAAGCGGGGAATACTCCCGCTCTGGGTCTATAATAATCACATCTGCATTAGGGTCGGTCAGAATGATGTTCGTCATTTCCTCCTTTGCCGTGAACGATTTGCCTGCACCAGACACGCCGAGGATAAAGGAATTACCGTTCAAGAGGTGGCGGCGGTTGGCAATAATCATATTTTTACTGATAACATTCTGTCCATAGTACACGCCGTCCTTATGGTAGATTTCCTGCACACGGAACGGGATAAACACCGCAAGGCTTTCTGTGGTGAGGGTACGCAGGGCATCAATCTTCCTCACACCGAACGGCAGGGCAGTATTCAGACCGTCCATTTGCTGATACTTCAGTACGGCAAACTGGCAGAGATGCTTTCTCGCAGTCGTGAGTAATGCTTCGGTGTCATTGTCAAGCTGCTCTTTGGTATCTGCGGTATGCACCATCGTCAGCACCGCAAACATCATCCTCTGGTCACGGGTCGTCAAATCGTCAAGGAACTCCTTGCTTTCCTTTCTCTGCTGCTCCAAATCGTAGGGGATGACAGCAGAAAAATTGTTGTTCTGGTTCTGTTTCCTCTGCCAGTTCGTTATATTGGTTTCCACCCCAAGCAGGCGGTTTTCCACCTCCCTTACAGCTTCATCCGTGGGAACAGGGACGACATCAACGGAAAGCATCATGTTACGGTTTAATTCGCAAAGCTCCGCCACCATGCTGTCCTTGATATATGCCGCATACTCACGCAGGAAAATCACACGCCCGTAACGGTTGCCGATGCGGAAATAGTCTTTTTCAAACTCAAAAGAATCGGGGCAGATATAGTCCTTGAAATCGTGACCTTTCCGCATGGTCTGTGCCATGTCAAAAGAAAATGCTGTTTCCTCGCCTGTGCGGTAGAAGTCGTGAAAGATACGCAGTTTATCATTGGCATCCAGTTCCGTACACTTTGAGCCAAGACGGTTGAAATGCCCGATAAGGTCAGCACCCACACGGGCAAAATAATTCCTCGCTTCCTCGATGTTCTTCTTGCAGACGGAGATTGTCACATATTTGTCCTGCACGATGGAGTTCGCCCCCGTCGCCTTATCCAGAAGCATCTTGTTATACTCTTTACGGTATTTATCTAAGCCGTCATCTGCGGCTTTGCCGTCCTTTGCCGCCATCGGGATAAGGATGGTCTGCTCAAAATCCGCCTTGTTAAGCCTGCGGTTGTTGATGGTGATTTTCGTGGTCGCCCCGCTGTCAAGGGCGTTGAGAAGCTCCGAGTATTCAAGGAACATCGCTTCCTTGTCCTCACGGCTCGCCACGGCATAGTTAATATCCTCAAACTTGAATGTCTTTGCGTATTTGTTCCTGCCCACAAGGAAAATGCCGTCCTCCCACATGGTCTTTAACGGGATGACCGCCTGCACCGATTTCGGCACGGCAAATTTCTCCTTATCCTGCTTGAACAGATTCCTGAGCGTCTTAATCATGGTCTACCTCCTTACGCTTTCTTGCTTTTTTATTCTTCTTTCCTGCCTTTTCCGCCTGTTTCCTCCGTTTCCCTGCTTCTTTACGCCTTTTCGCCCTGCGTTTCCGCTTCTTCCGCTTTTTCTGCACGGAGGGCGTTCCCTTTTCATAGGCTTGAATGGCGTTTTTCATTGCTTCGTAATACAGATTCTCTGGCACAAACAGCATCTTCTTCGGCAGAATGAACTCCGATTTTATCCACGCCCACACAAACTGCTCTGCGGTCATGCCGTTGTATTTGACAAATCCCATCACCGCAAAGGGCGAAGCCCCCAGAACACACATCCAGCTCACGGTTTCCATCCCGAACCTGCCACGGAGCAGGAAAAACAAGCCCACCGCCACGCCGCAGGCAAGGACAGAAAAAAGGAACTGCCGCATAGACAGCCCGAAAAACATACTCTCCGTGTAATTGCGGATTTCTTTATTTATTTTTACTTCCAATCATTCACACCTCCTTACCGTTCCAAATCCTTATGGCTCATTGTACGTTCCGATTTCGGGTTATAAATACCCATCACATCCATACCTGAATACCCGACCTTTTTTTCCAGTCGTTCTTTCGTAATACCGTTCCGCTTACAGTATCCAAGATATTTCTGCATCCCTTTCTCATGTTCTATGCCACCATCATGCCAATCCTCAATGGTATACCATACGCCTGCATGACAGTCCAATGTCATACTTGCAATCTCATAACCTGCCTGTAGGATTTCAAACAGGTCACGCTCGAAATTAAATCCCCAAAGGTCAATTTTCCCGCTATCTGCAATCGGATTGAACTGAATTGCAACATCTTCATATCCTGCAACAGCTATTACAGCTTTGGCATGGGGATACTTCCCTTTGGCAAGGACATACATCAGCTCATAGTTTTTTTCCTGCCCCAATTCCCTGTTATGCTGATACCCATTTGTACGCTTCAAGGCTCTTTCTGCTAAACGCCATATTTTCTCTTTGCTTAAATTCATTTGCCAGTCCTCACTTTCCTTTTTTACAAGCCCATCATTTCACGCACGACACGGTCTGCCATCTTGACCGCACCGACAAGGACGAGCATATTGAATACAAACTCCCCGATATAGCCCCATACCATCGTGACCGCAGCCGCATCGGGATTGACAACAGGCGGGGAAGCCGCAAACACCGAAAAGATGATGCAGGCAAGCACGATGATTGCCCCCTCAAGGCACACGGCACAATAACTTTTGATAAAGCTCCTGCCCACATTCTGGCTCGGCTCTCCCGCAAAAGAAGAAAGAGGGACAGGGGCGATGGCGGTATAAAGGTACAGCTTGAAAAACCTGCCGTACACCGACATTATCATAATGAACGACAGCACCGTGATGAACAGCCCGCCGATAAGCGTAACCGCCCATAGGGGGATGCTCTCAAAAAAGCCGCAGTCCTCAACCGCCGTTACAATCTCCTGCGGGAGTACCGTCTTTTGAGCCGTGCCGAAGCCTGCGGCTTTCATAATTGTTGAGATTACCCCCTGCACTATCTGAAACAGAGCCATCATCAGCTCCAAGCCGTAAGTCACCGCACCTTTGGCAAGTGCGAAGCGGATAAACAGCTTCAAAGCGTGTTCGGGCTTCTTGACCTGTGCAAAGTCGCCGCAGGTACGCATCACGCCCACGACAAAGAACAGCACGAGCAGGGCAAGCCCTACCGCCTGCAATGCACCGTGGATGTCAACGATGACTTTCCATATCGCACCGCCTTTGAAATTCTCTGGGGACTGGGTAATGAGCTGCCATATCTCGGCTAACTTCTCATTCCAAGTGTTAAGGGCATTCTCCAAGTTCTGGACTACCCAGTTATCAGACACATAAACCACCTCCGTTCTTAAAATTGGATAACGGGGCAAGTTCCGCAGGGCGGATCTGCCCCGTTATCCCTGTCTTGTCAACCTGCTATCTTATTTCTTTGCATTAGCCTGTGATAAGGGTCAGAATCTCTTTTGCAAAGGTAATCACAACGCCGCCCGCAAGGGTCAGAAAGCCGTTCGCCCTCTGGGACGGGTCGTGGGATTTCAGCGACAAGCCCACCTGCACGATGCCGAAGCCGAGCATAATCATCCCGACCGCCTTAATCAGACCGAAGATAAAGTTTGACAGGTTGTTTACCACGGCAATCGGGTCATTGGCGGCAAAAGCTGTTGTCGTGCCAAAAACCATGCAGCATACCAAAGCGGCATACATGGCAAACGCCTTTCTGGTCTTTCTTCCCATCGGCAGTTTTACGGTTTCTTTCTTCTCATTCTTCTTAAAAAGTTTCATAGGGTAAATCCTCCTTATAAATTGAATATTTCTTCCAAGTCCTCATCGGACAGAAGCTCATAGGAAGTGCTGACGGCTTCCACGCTTACGGCGTTCTTAGGAATATCCCCGTCAAACACTAGGGTTGCGACCGCCTGTGTCGGCTCGCCGTGGAGATACGGCGGCTTCCCTCCGTCAGCGGTCAGTTTCACATTCGGGTGTTTTAGGATGTCATACTTTAAATCCATGACGGGGCGTTCCCCACGCACAAAAAGAAGTGCGTAGCGGTTGTCAAGCATACGCACTTCGTCTGGGGTTAAAAGCTCACGCCCCGAAATCTGGTAGTTGGTGGAATAGTTACCGCTCCGTCCAGAGCTTTTCCCGTAGGTGTTGGTGTCGATGGTCGCCTTGCCTAAAAGCTCCGACACAAACTTATGGGTACTCTGCTCATTGCCGCCCAGATAGAGGAACTCATCGGCGTTTCCGACGATGCTTTCCCATTGTTTCTCGAACAATGCTTTGAGCTGTGCCAGATTTTGCAGGATAATCGAAACGGACACGCCCCTTGACCTCATAACCGACAGTATCTTGTCAAAGTCATCGGGCAAACTGACGTTCGCAAATTCATCCATGATAAACTGGCAATGGACAGGCAGGCTCCCGCCATACTCATGGTCGGCGAGATAAAATAGCTGTTGGAATAACTGCGTGTATAATAGTGACACCAGAAAATTAAAACTGGTGTCGTTGTCTGGTATCAGAGCGAACAATGCAACTTTCTTCTCGCCCAAAGACGGCAAATCAAGCTCGTCCGTGGCGGTTAAAGAAGCAAGGCTTTCCAGATTGAACTTCTCTAGCCGTGCGGCAAGGGTTATCTGGATGCTCTTTAGTGTCTTGGCACTTCCGCTGTGGTAATCACGGTAGTATTTGAGGGCGATATGCTCTGGGTTTACCATTTCCAGACGGTCAAACAGTTCGTCAAGCGGGCTTACATAGCTGTCGTCGTCCTCACGGACTTCCCCTGCACGAAGAAGCTCCATCACCATCGGAAAATTCTGTTCCTCTGGCGGAGCTTCGTATTTCAGATAGAACACAAGAGACAGAAGCAGCATACTCGCCGCCGTGTCCCAGAACGGGTCTTGCGACTGGCTTCCTTTCGGCGTGGTCGCTTTAAAAAGATTCGTTACCAACCGCTGCACATCATTATCATTCCGAAGATAGACAAACGGGTTGTAGCAATGGCTTCGGTGCATATTGATTAAATCAAGCACACGCACCTCGTAGCCTTTTTTCTCAAGCAGCCCTCCCGTGTCACGGACAATCTCACCTTTCGGGTCTAAAATTACCATTGATGTGTTACATTGCATGACATTGGGCTTGCAAAAAAATCTGGTCTTTCCTGCACCAGAGCCGCCTACCACAAGGATATTCAGATTCCTCCTGTGCTTCTTCCCGTCAAGCCCGATGCGGACGCTCTGGGTCAGCAGCTTGTTTTCTGATGCGTCCTTATCTCGGTACTTTTTATTGAGCGTACCTGCGTTGCCCCATTTTGCAGAGCCGTGTTCCTCCCCCTTGCGGTAGTTCCTGCGTGTGGAGAAATAAACGCCGATTCCCATGCCGTAGGCAAGCAGAAAAATAAGGACAGTTTTCATGCTATCCTTACACACCGTTATGGAAAACGGATTCTCCATTGCCACGGATAGATTCTGTATAATCTCCACGATGCCGCCGCTGACATAAGGGGCAGTCAGCAGGGCAAGCCACACGACAGGGATAATGCCGCATAAAGAGAGGATTAAGCCCGCCTTGTAATCGTCACCGTTCTTCATGGCATTTGCATGGGGCGACTTTTACTTTCTTGGTCGGGGCGTATGCTACCCTGCTTATCAGCTCGTCAACAGGCTCGGTGGGGCGTTCCTCCTGTATCTGCTGTGTCCGCAGGGTATTGAGGGCATTGAGGACAATATTTTTATCATATTTATCCAATGCCAGATGGTATCGTTCTTCTTTCATAGGCTGCACCTCCGATTAGCGTTCCTGCTCTTTGGATTTGGGCGGCTTGTTCTTCTCAAGGCTCTTATACATATCCGACTGAATTTCTCCGAGTACGTCACGCATCGAGCCAAGCTCGCCCTTAAATTCCTGCGTTTCCATGCCCTCAAACTCTTTCGGGAGCTTATCGAAACGGAAGCCTTTAGTGTCCACGCCGTAACGGGAGCTTACCATATAGGCGACGCAGAATGATTTGAAGTCGGAATCATCACGGCTTTCCTTATGCTTGAAGTCAAAGACCGCCGCCGACACTTCCTTTGCCATGCTGACAAAAAGCTGTTCCTCGGAAAGCCCCGTCCTGATGAAGATGGTCTGCTGTGAGCTGTCATAGAACGCAGGCAGTTCAAGGTCATCGACTGGCACAAAGGAAACGGGGCTTGCGTCAATCATCGCCGACACAAGCTCCCGCATGGTTTTCTGCTCCTGCGGCTGCTGCCTGTCCTTTGCCGAGGTCTGGGAAACGTCATAGACTACTTTTGCGTTATATCCGACCGCTTTTGAGCCGTCCCCACGCTGATACTCTTTCCCCGGCTCAAGGATAGTCACTTTCTGTGCGTCCTTATCCACATAGACACGGCTCTGTTTCCAACTCCCATAATCTTTTAACTGTGTCGCTTCGGGCATCTGTGCCGAAACTAAAATTGCATTGTTGACGGAATAGCGGTCAAAATGCCCCTGCACGTCAAGGTACTGCTGAAATGCACCGCTGTCCGCCATCATCTCTTGGCAGGTCGTGTCAATCAGCTCATAGGCTTCTTTCCGCTGCTCCTGCTTTTGGGCAGCCCATTCCTCTTTGTTAAAGGCTCTGCTGCCGCCGCTGAATACATCATAGATACTCATGCTTATCTTGCTCCTTTCGATTTTGGTTTCCGTTTCCGCTTCTGGGGCTGTTTATGCTCCGTCTTTCCTGCGGTCGGTTTCTTCGCCCTGCCTTTCTCTTTTGCAGGAGAAACATCCGCTTCCTGCTCCTTTCTGCCCTCCTTTATCTTCCGTAGTTCTTCCCTGACTGACGGCTTCTGTGCCTTAGTCATAGTAGCCCCCTCTGCGGACTTCCTTTGCTGCTCTGAGGTAGGCTCGGACAGAGGGGATTTTTCTGTCTTTGCCAATGAGGGGTTTGGGGCGTTCTCCTCTTTCTGGATAGGCTTGCCCATCAAAGCGTCCATGAGCCTGTCTTTCTCCGCCTTTTCCTGCACGCCGATGTCTGGCTCTGGCTGACCGTCCTTTACGTTCTTTGTATCTTTTTCGGTCTTGGCATCTTTTGGCTTATTCTTTTCCCCTTTTGATTTCTCCGCTTCGGTCACAATAGAAGCGGCATCCACCGATGCAAGATTAAAACGCTCCACAATACGGCTGATTTTCGATGCGTCCTCCGCACGGGCTATCACATCCACCTCCGCATTGGGGTCTTTGTTCCCACGGTCTGCCAAAACGCAGTAGAGTACGCCGTATTTCTTTGCTTCCTGCGTGAACTTCTTCAAGTCGCCGCTTTTTACGGTAAAGACTTTCAGCTCCTTTCCAGAACGGAGCATATTTGTGAGCCTTGCCTTTCCTTTGGTTTTCTGTTCCTCTTTTAAAATAGAATAAAGCAGGATGGCGATGTTCTTCGCACCCGCCCCCGTGATTTTGGCTGCGACCTCAAATCCCTCCAAGCTCATCCTCACGATTTGCTCTGCCGCTTCGCCGCCTGTGTTCATGCTTCATCAGCTCCTTTCCTTTCTGTTCTTTTTCATCTGCCCGTATGGTCTGTAACTTCTCCTTGATGGTATCGCTTCGGGCAAGTACACCATCGCACAATCTGACCTCCTTTCGGATTGTTTTCATCCTCCCCGTGATTTCCGACAATCGAGCCTTGACCGCTTCTTTTTCTTCCCCGACTGATTTTCGGGATTGGGAGTAAAGCCCCTTACGCTGTTCGATCAGCTCCTGCATCTCGGATTCCAGAGAGCCTTTATAGGACAAAAGCTGCTCTGCCGTGTCGATGTGGTTGCGGCAGAGCAGCCTTGTTTCGTTTGTAATGGCGTCCATCTTCATCAAGTCGTCTTTCAGAAGATAATGAAGCCTTGCATAGTTCTGTTGTTTCTTCTTTGGCAAAATACCGAGCCTGTAACAGTAATGGAGATACAGCCCTCGCAAGCCGCCGATTTTCTTGGCATCCTTTAATGTGCCTTTTACCCTTATGACCTTAACGGGTTTTGTCGGCTCGGCAAATCGGGAGAACTTCACCGCATAGGAATTTTCCCGTATGCGTTCCGTTATCCTTTCATTGGTGTAATCATCGCCGAGCTTGTAGAGCCGCTTCGGTCTTTGCCACCCTTTCCCGATAATCGTCCAGTATTTTCTGTTAGGGTCAAAATTGATGCGGTATCCCATTTCCGACAACTGGCGGTCAAAATCTTTCAGAGTGAACGATTTTGAGATAGCTTCGTCCACCGCCTGCCGTGCCACGGCGTCCCTTGTAGGCAGACCGTTCTTCTCGGCTTGGTATAAAGCATAAGGCTTCTTCCTGCCGCTTGGGTGTTCAATGACTGATAGGGAATACTCACGGCACAATTCATCCGAACGCTTACGGAGTAGCCGCAGGTTCTTTTTGTTATCGTGATAGTGCTTTCCGTCCACATGGGAAACGGAGTTGACAACAAAGTGATTGTGCAGGCACTCCGTATTAAGGTGAGTAGCTACAACGACTTGGAATCGGTCGCCCCACATCTTCTCCGCCAGCTTCACGCCGACCTCATGTGCCTGCTCTGGCGTGACCTCTCCTGCCTTAAAGCTCTGGAATCCGTGGTAGCAGACAATCTCGCTCTCATCGTTCCATTGTGCTTTAGCTATCATCATCTCGTCCCTTGCGGTGGCAGGGTCGCAGTTTACGCCTGTGACAAAGAACTGCTGCTCAGTCTTGTCGCCGTTGGTGGCGTACTTCATCACATCGCCCATCGCCTGCAAGTCTGCATCCGTGTATTTGGGGTTGGCGGTCTTTTCTGGATTCTCGGCGTAGTCGATGGGGTGGTCGAGCCTGCCCTTTACGTCCCAGATCTCGCAGACCGCCATCAGCCAGACATCTTCCTCGGAACAAGGTATTGCCTGCTCACGTCCAGACGGAAGTCCCGCCACCGCTTGGCTTCGTCATAGAGCATCGGCGTGTCCACAAAGTTAAGGGCGTTCGCCTTTGCCGCAAGCTGGTTGATGCGGCTTCCGATTGCTGACAGCTCCCGCATGATTTTATAAAACTCTGGGTCTGGCTTCTCGCATAGACGGTAGCCCATGACCATCGACTGGAGCAGGGCTTGTCTGGAGCGTCCCGATTTCTCCGCAAGGGAACAGAGGTATTCAGCTTCTTCCTCGGTCAGTCGGAACAGTATCTGCACATTCCTTTTCCGCATCTGCATCCCCCTTTCCCTCGGACAGCCTGTGAATCTGCAACACGCACATAGCCGCCACGCCGAACATCCCGCCGAGCGTTGTGCCGAGGATAAAATATATAAAATTACTCATCCTTAAAAACTCCTTTCTGCCTGCCGTCCTCTGGCGGCGGTCTTTTCCACGGGGTATTAGGGGCGTCCCCTAACAAGCGAATTTTGTTTCCATCGGCAGATGGATAACCAAATTCAGTGCTTGGTAAGACGTGTCTTTAATCCCCATCCTTTTGACGGCATCCTTTACACATCATTCTAAAGCACGGACAATCCGAACAGCAGCCGTCCTCAAAATCCTCTCCCTCGGATTCGCTTTCTTCCCCTGCGTCCTCCATAGGGTCGTTAATCTCGGCTTCGCCGCAGATAAAATCCCCGTCGGAAAACCTCACAAGGTCGGTGTCAAACAGGACGGTCTTTAACTTCTCCGCCGCCTGTTCGGGGCTGTCGGCATGGATGGAAACGGTCTTTGCATAGTGGGCGACAAGGGTCACTTCATAATTTTTCAATCGTTCTTTCCTCCCTTTCGGTCTGAAATTTTGTGATAGTTACGGTCATTTCTTACTGAAAAATCCTTATATAGTCAGCGGGCATTCCCCCTTTCACGGCTCGGTTTCTGACTTGCAATCCCCAGATAGGACATTAAAAAATCGTTGAAGTCCTTGCCGACTGGCGGCGGTTCATCAACGATTTTATAATCTTTCTTCAATAATTCCGTTAAGGCGGCGGTACATAGCCGACCTGCCTTATCCTTATCCAGATGCAGATAGATTGTATTGATTTGTAGGTTTGCTTTCAAAAAAGTCGATAAAGCAACGGGAATTTTGCTGTCTTTTATCTCTTTCTTTGGCTGATACACGCCCGACAGGGAGAGCAGGTTTTCCGCTTTATAATCTTTCCCCTCATACTTTAAATAGGTGGCATAGGAGAGTAAATCAATGGCGGCTTCAAATAAATGCACCGAAGCACATGGGCTTCCCGCCAGAAGCCGAAACGAATACCGTTTGTCGCTGCCCGATGCGTCACGCTTGAAGCTGCTGACTGTGCCACGGTAGGCGGCGTATTTTGGCGTTCCGCTTTCATCTTTTCCGATAAAAACGGCATTGTGGTAGTCGGCACTCTCAAAGATAATCCCCTCGGAAATGCACTCTTGGATAAGCGGATAATCAATGCCACGCCCGAAAAGATACTCCGTTACCCTGTCGCAGTTTTTGTTCTTCGGCGGCAGGAGCAGCACCTTTGGCTCGTCTTTTTTCATGGCAGGGGGCGGCGGCTTCCAGTCCGCCATCGTCTGCCCCGTGAGGATTTCCACGGCTTCCACAAAGCCGTACTCCTTAACTTTCATCAGATAATCAAGGGCAGAATAGCCGCCGAAGCCCCTCGACCACCAGTACCATTTACCGTTGGAAATCTTTAGGCTGTCATGCTCAGCGGTACAGTACACGTTTGTCGTGCCTTTGACTTTGATAAGGTTGCTCGGCTCATAGGTTCGGAGATAGGAGAGTAAGTCTATCTGCCTTGCCCGTTCAAGCACGTCTGGGTCAATCTGCACATAGGGTTTAGATTCTCTCATTCAAATAAAAATCACCTCCAGAAATAGAATTAGCCGAGGGATTTTCGTAAATGAAAACCTCTCGGCTATGTAAAATTCTTTTTTATTCTTCTCCTGTTTTCTTAATTTTACTATATATAATACCATCAATGTACTCATCAAATTTCTTTGCATCTAAAAATTCTTGATGCTCTGTCATAAACAGTAATGAATATCTTAAAAAATCAACAGCTATTTTGGGAACATCATATTTAATGCCATTAATTTCAACGAATTTATCTTTTTCTTTCAATTTACCTCCATGTACAATTTTAGAACGATAATCATATATTTTTTTCATTATTGCTCTACAATTTAATGGGTTATATAACTCATTAGATTCATATGCAAATACGACACGAATTCTATTTGAAATAGTATATGTGATTTGTTCCTTTGTCCCACCCGCTAAAAGAGCTTCAATTCCAATTGTTGCATCTGTTGCCATATCATCCACATCATTTCGTAACATACACCTGTTAAAACGGTTTAACGCAAATAATAAATTGCTTTTATTTGCATCTTCTTCACACTTTAAAATATTTTGATATACTGTTTTCAAAATATCTGATTGGTCACTACTTACCATAGAAACAGGCAAACTCATCCAGAATTTTTCGGTTTCTTTTGGATTTACAAAATGAGCTTTTGCGCCATATAAAGGAGTAAGGTCTGCACAAAATCCGTCAATCCACTCTATTGGATATGACAAAATTTGTGCATAACCAATGGAATACCCTGTGACAACTTTTATAGCAGCAACTACTTTATCAATTTCTTTAAGCGGATATGAATTATAATTTTTTGTTGCACTGTTAATTGATGTATCTCCCGTATTATCGAAATGATAATTATGCAGTACTATCATATGTGTTGCGCAAGCAGCAACCCAATCCTCATTACTTGCTTCATATGAACACGCTTGCTGCCTTGACATTTGAATATCCTCAGACATACGGATAATTTCTACATTATCAGATAACTTAATCGTATCTTCTTCAAATGTTGCCAGACAAATAGGAACAAAAATATCTATTCGTAACTCTTTTGCAAGAAAACGCAATAGCCTTTCAGCTACAAAAGGACGTATCTGCTCATCCAAATCATCTGGAATATCACTTGTAGCATTAGTTTTAAATAAATATCTTCCAACGATTCCCACATTGATATTTTTAACTATATATTTCAAATTTTCATCTTTTTCAGAAATAAGTTTTTTAAGTTCTGGCTCAGAACATATATAATCCAGTAAAAGTTTAAACTCCTTTAAAATAGTACAATCAAGTAAATCCTTTGCATAACCATCGAAAATAGCACTGTATAAAATTCTATCTTGAGGGAAATCACTCATATGATATTTAGGTATATCATATGTAAGAAAAGGTACTTTCTCAAATAATTCATCAAACTCAGGGTTACTCCTTGAGAATGTATTTGTTTTTATCGGATACTTATAATATCCATGTATATCTTGGTGGTTTCCAATATATTGATGAGCTAACTCTGCGGTTTTTTTCGCTAACTCCAAAAATAATTCTGCAAATTTTTTTGCAATATTTCCAGCAACTAACATACAATTCCTCTCTTTCAAATTTTTATCACTCTTAATGTAAATGACTATTTCTCTGTCTATTTTATCACATAGCATTAAAAATTTCTATATATTCATCTATGTAAAAGACGGCATCAGCTTTACACTAACGCCTCCTTTTTCTCGGTCAGTCCGTTATAAAATCCCTGCCTTTTTCAGATACCCTACGCTGTCATAGCAGCCACGGAAATAGACCGACTGCATCTCCATATCTGTAAGTTTGTTCCTAAGCTCCATCACTTTAATCAGTGCAGCACATTCTTCCTCGGTCAGTTCCGCCGATGTTTCCGTGTCAAACACGCCTAAGACTTTCGGATATTTCTCATAAAGGCTCTCAATCTCGGCTCTCACGGCACGGTATTCCTCATTTTCTCTGGACAGCTTTGCAATAACAGAGCCGAGATATTCATTAAAGACATTATCATGAATATCTACAAATGTTTCAAATCTGAACGCATCAGACATTCTTCCTCACCTCCGATTTTTTTCTAATCGTCCTTATTATAATACCCCAAAATCAGCAGTACAAATGTGCAAACTGGATTTAACGCTCCCTGTCCTCACTTTTTTTCTCTGCCGGCTCATCGTTCTGTTCTGGCTCATCGTCAATAACAGTGTTGTCCTTTTCGTTCAGATTCAATTCGATATTGAGGGCATTCAGCCTTTCCGTCTTTTCTTTCAGCTCATCTTCAAAAGCAAACGGTTTCTCAACCTCAACTTTTGCGGTTTCAAGCTGTGCAATGGTTTCCTCCTTTCTGGTCTTGGCGGCTTCCAGTCTAGCAGGGAATTTGGCAATCTCATTCTCAATTCTGGTGAGGTTGCCCAGAGCGTCCGCACCTAACTCTACCTTGTGTTTCCTCATTCCGCAGAGGTTTAGACAGTAGTGGGCATTAACGGTATCATAATAAATCTCCATCTGAAAGCCACGGTAGCTGCCGATTACTATCGGCTGTGACAGCGGGTTTTCCTTGCAGATGGCAAGGAGCATCCCGCCTGCGTCCGCCTTTTCTTTGTAGCTCACGCCTTTTAAGGTCATGGGGCAGAACTTATCCTCGCCCTGCGGCTTATGCTGATTTGCAATCTCTACGTCATTCCCATAGGCTGTAATACGTTCCTCATAGTCTTTAATCTGCTGCGGGTAATGCTTCAGTATCCTGTCCTCAAGGTCGTAATGCTCGGAAAGATAGCTCTGCTTCAAGACTTTCAGCTTCGCCACCTGCATATCCAAATCCATTTTTTCCTTAAATCTTTCATCCCCTGTGGCAAGCATTTTCACCTCTGCAAAGGAGAGAGCCACTTCGTCCACATCCTCGGCAGAACGGACGGGGCTTTTGCTCGTCATTATCTGGGAGATGAATTTCTGCTTTCCCTCCACGAGCTGAAAGAGGTAGGCATCAAAGGTTTGTTCTGTCACATAGCGGTAAACTTCCACTTCGGGAAACATATTTCCCTGACGTTCCAGACGACCGAGTCTTTGCTCCAAGTCGGAGGGTCGCCAAGGGCAATCGCAGTTGTGGATAGCGATTAGCCTGTCCTGCACGTTTGTACCCGCCCCCATCTTTGGCGTAGAGCCGAACAGCACACGCACTTCGCCGCTCCTTACCTTTGCGAACAGCTCTTTTTTCTGTGCATCGGTGGATGCTTCATGAATGAAGCGTACCTGCTCGGCGGGGATTCCATGCCGTATCAGCTTTTCCCTCATATCGTCATAAACATTAAACGTGCCGTCATTCTTCGGGGTAGACAGGTCGGAAAAAACAAGCTGCGCCGCCTTTGTGTCGGCGTGTTCCTCCCATATGCGGTAAATATTATCCACGCAGGCATTGACTTTACTGTTCGGGTCGTCTGGCAGCATCGGGTCAATCAATCTCTGGTCTAAGGCAAGCTGCCGCCCGTCGTTTGTCACCTTGAGCATGTTATCCGTCTGCGGTTTTACAAGCCTTGCACGGATTTTCTCTGCCCGCTTTGCAAGCCCTGCCACCATTTCCGTCTGGATTTCGCTCGGCTTTGTCTTGATATTGTGGTAATTGACCTTTGGCACGGGCAGTTTTAGCATATCGGCGGTCTGGATGTCCGCAACCTCACGGAACATCTGCATCAATTCTGGCAGATTATAAAATTTCGCAAACCTCGTCTTGGCTCGGTAATTCGTCCCCTCTGGGGAAAGTTCCAGAGCCGTGACCGTTTCGCCAAACGTAGACGCCCAACTGTCAAAATGCTGCAGTCCGTTCCTCGCAAGCGTGTCATACTGCAAGTACCTCTGCACGGAATACATCTCATAAGGTAGGAAACGCCACGCCATACTTTCTTTTGTCAGCGGTCTTGGCGTAACCCCCTCCAGAACCGTGCTTACATCTCTCAATGTACACGGCTCGCCATCTTTCATAGTTTAAGTGATTTTAGCTTTGCTTCTTCATAGCATTTCGGGCAGAGAGCCAATGACTTCCGCCTTTTCTGTAACATCAGTTCGTCGAATTCATTATCAGCCTTTAAATCTTTTAAGCGTTTTGCATGGTGCATATACACTTTTACGGGGGTTGCCCCACACATCTCACATTTTCCGCTTTTTAAGCGTCCTGCAAGGCTGTTCGGTTTTGTCCACCCTCTGTACTTCGGCATAATATCTACAAATTCTGGAGCGATATTCTTGTTGCGCCTGAATCCATCATCGTAAAACTCACACCGCTTTGTTCCGCTCTTAGTTTTGTATTCTGCGCCAAAGTCGCCCTTTTCGCTACGGTATTTTTTATACATTTTCATAACAGAAGAATTATATTTTGCCGCCAGCGTCTTTAGGCAACTGCCACGCA
>ERZ827108.268-NODE-268-length-88752-cov-10.650191_pt1 | contig 88752 bp, 85 predicted proteins | sample MGYA00519921_ERZ827108 | MGnify/ENA primary metagenome ERZ827108 (study PRJEB31778, sample SAMEA3449258) | human gut metagenome | biome: human gut; feature: human-associated habitat; material: faeces | place: United Kingdom | collected 2010/2012 ... | reverse complement strand
GTCAGAAAGTCTTCCAGAAGAATGTAGGAAACCACGCCGCTCATAATCCAGCGGCGTATATTTTAGTGTCAGGCGTATGGTTTGACGTTTACCTATGTCAGTAATAAAGCAGTTAAATGAATTAAGTTTTTTACAGAGGAAACAGAAATGAAGAAAGAACTTTATTATTGTAAATATTGGGAGCATATGTATTGTTTTGATTATGACATATGTGTATCGGATATTATTTATTCAGAAGATAGAAATATGGCACAAATACATATGATTGTGATGAAAAGAGGAAAGGTTGTTCGTGGTATAACCGGTTCGTCTCTGAGTGAATTTGAAAATATTATAAGAGAGTTTATTAGAAAGCATTTAAATAAGGAGAATGATTCGTTAGAGACCGGAGTTGTTAAGATTTGGTACACGTAGTTGTCCGATAATCTTGGCATGTTCATATGAGGCATTGGATGAGTGGTTAGAAGAAATAGCAGAAAAATGTACTGGTATGCAATAAAGGTGGAACTATATGAAGACAGCTGGGATACTGGGACAAGGGGAAAAGCTAGTGAGGTGTACTTATGAATATTGAGATACCGCCGATTTATGAGGAAGATATTATTGAATTTGTGCAACGAAAAGGAGATGCCATATTTAAATACTATAGTAATGGTAAAATTATTGAAATAGTATTTAATTGTGTCTATGAATTTGATTTTATTGAAATTGATTATATTAACGAAACAGATTGGAATTTCGGATTAGAATTACAAAGTAATTCAATGCATATTGAGAAAATAATTCGTAATATGTCAAAAGAAAAAATACATAGGGCTTTTGGAGGAGAGTACAAAAAAGTACAACATTATAAGTTAGTGATTGACGATGTTGGAATGTATAATGTTATTTGCAAAGGTATCAGCTTAAATTCGGTATAAAATAGCAGGTTAATGCCAAGATTGATAAGAAATCAAGGTTTGCGGCATACCAAAACACTCGATTTAATGATGGAAGAAAATAAAATATGTATGATGTAATAACACAAATTTATTGAATTTCTGAAACGCAGAATCCCTAATGTTCTTGAAAGCATTGGAGATAAATAACAGGCAAAGGAGACTAATATGTTGCAAATAGAAAAAGGTCAAGGTATAAAGCAGGAATTACTTCAAAAGTATAAAACAATAGTACCGGATGAATTAACAAAAATTTGGGAAGATTATGGACTGGGTAAACTGCTGGGTGGATATCTAAAAGTAATAAATCCGGAAGATTATCAAGAATTGCTGAACGAAACGTATTTTAGAGGAAATATTTCTGTTCCGATATTAGCAACGGCTTTTGGAGATATAGTAACACTTGAAGAAGACCAATATATTGGCATGGTGAAGTACAAAGACGGTAAAATTGTTATGCTTGCAAAAAATTTCAAACGATTTATACAAAATCTTGAGGATGATTATTTTTTAGAAAAATATTTTCAGATTTCCCGGTATACAGAAGCAGTAGATAAACTAGGGAAACTGGAGCAGGACGAATGCTTTGGGTATGTGCCGTTATTGGGATTAGGTGGTAGTGAGAAAGTTCAAAATTTGAATAAAGTAAGAATTAGAGAACATATTGAACTAATATCACAGATGGTCGGGAAAATTGGTATGTAGAAATAAAAATGTAAGGTTAAAGGAAGACTTTCACGAAACAAATGAAGTGATTGAAAAGATTAAACAATAGAGTCATGTAAGGAACAAGTTGCAAAGGGTAAGCGAATGAAGCATCAATGTCATTAGATTGCAGCAGTTATTCAGAAAGAAATATGCAATGCTGTATGCATAGAAAAAGAACAAAGAAAAAATGCAGTAATTGAATTAATAGAAAATGAAGATGAATGTACGATTCGGTTCTCTCTGGAGAAATTAGTGTTGGAAAAGCAAGGAGATAATTATTTTGATACATTAATAGAATTAAGGAAAGAACTTGAAAAAATGGATATTAAGCTGTTGTGCAAAAGTTGTTGCAAGAATGTATATCCGTCCGGAATGATATTATCGATGGGAGAGGGACGAAAAGCTTATACATTAACATATGGAGAGCAGGCAAAAATGAATTCTCTGGTTGATATATTTGATGGTTGTTCAGCGGATGAATATGCGACAATAAAAGAACAATCCGAGTATTTTGAAGAATGGATATGCAGTTTAAGGAGATAATACATAGTTTTACATAACGAAGGGGAGATACAAATGTGGATAGAGACGGAAAAAGGATTATGACGTTTAAAAAAGTATGCGTTTTTACCGGATGTAATTGAAAATGTTTCCATATTTAAAATTTCAGATGAAAAAACAAGATATGCATTTGTTTCGGATGAGTTTAAGCAGACTGTGGAAAAGAATAACCTATCAGGCTTTCAATTTAAACTGGTTTGGGATAGCGAACAATAAATATGAGGTAGGAAAAAACATGCTTAAAAAGGTATTCATAACCCAAATATATAAATATAGTATGGTGAAGTAACTTGCACAAAAAGCATCATCTAAAGATTTAGTATTATACCACAAGAGGGATGCCGATAGCTATCATAGCAATGAATGCAAACAATTTTGAAATCACCAAACAACCTTTACTACCTCTACAAGTTACTATATAATACACAATAAGTTCCTTAAGCGAAACCAGCATACAACAGACAACAAGGTTGCCTGAAAGAAGTCACATTCTAAAATATGGTCGGAGAAATCTATTCGCACCCATTATCCTTTGGAGGTAAAAGATGACAAAACAGATAAAACGAATTAACAACTCGGTGCAGTTCTAAAACTGACAGCAGATTGTATCGAGGTTCATGAAGCATTAAAATATGTTGTCAGGAACTGCACTACCCCCTCATATTTCATCAATAATAATAGGTAAGGGAGCAGTTAAAATGAACAAAAAAGAATTAAAAGCCATCTGGAAAGAGGAAGAAAAAGTTGCACATATTCATGGATGGGATTTTTCCCACATTCATGGAAGATACGAAGAAACCACATTGCCATGGGATTATAAAGAGGTAATTCAGCAATATTTAAGAAATGATAAGAAGCTGTTGGATTATGATACCGGTGGAGGAGAATTTCTATTATCCCTAAATCACCCGTTTCCAAATACAGCAGCTACAGAAGGTTATCAACCCAATGTGGAATTATGCAAGGAATTATTATTGCCGCTGGGAATTGATTTCAGAGCATGTAATAACCCGGCAGACATTCCGTTTGAAAATGAAAGCTTTGATATAATTATAAATAGGCATGGAGCATTTCAGGCGAGCGAGGTATACCGCCTGTTAAAAAAGGATGGGATATTTATAACAGAACAAATAGGCGAGGATAATGATAGGGATTTGGTTGAGATGGTACTTCCAAATACCGATAAGCCATTTCCGCACCTGAATTTAAAAGAGCAGAAGAAAGTATTTGAAGAAGCCGGATTTCATCTTATGCAAGAAGCGGAGGTATATTGTCCGATAAAATTCTATGATGTTGGTGCTTTTGTGTGGTTTGCACATATCATCGAGTGGGAATTTCCGGGATTTTCAGTTGACAGATGCTTGGAACAACTGGTAAAAATGCAGGAAAAAATCGAAAATGGTGAAAGTATACAAGGCACCATTCATCGTTATCTTCTGGTAGCTAAGAAGTAAAAAACTGTATAGAAGCTATTTCAGCATTGCAATCTCTATCCTATTCCGGATAAGTCTTGCAATGCTGTTCATCATACACACCCCATATCTCATCCGCTACAGCAAGCTTGTTGGAAAAGGCACTGGCACTTCCGCAGGCAATTCCCAACCGGAACGCATGAGCATAATCCTGCCGGGTCAGATAGCCGTAGAGAAAGCCGGCAACCATAGAATCACCCGCACCTACCGCATTTACGACCGTACCGGCAGGGGCATCCTGCTCATAATAGTCCCCGTTCTCGGTCAATAATGCCGCACCCTCGCCTGCCATGGATACCAGAACATTTCTGGCTCCCTGAGCTTGCAGCTTCTTGGCATAAGGAAGAATTTCCTGGCGGGACTGAATAGACACACCAAATAAATCCCCTAATTCATGGTGATTCGGCTTAATCAGAAATGGGTGATACGGTAATACATTCTGAAGCAAATGCCCGGTGGCATCTACCACCGTCAGAATATCGCGAGACTCCAATTGTTGTAAAATATCCTGATAAACGGTAACGGGAAGGGAAGATGGAATACTTCCGGCAAGCACCAGAACATCCCCGCTTTGTAAAACATCTAACTGCCGATAAAAGAGCTGTAAGTCCGAGTCCGAAATAACAGGACCCATACCGTTCAAATCCGTTTCCTCGGCAGAATGCAGCTTAATGTTAATGCGGGACATTCCATCCGGTAAATCAATAAGCTGCTCCGGTATCTGCATTTCCCGAATCCGTCGCTGAATTTCATGTCCGGTAAAGCCTGCAATGAAGCCAAGAACCGTACTGTCCATTCCCAGATTATGTAAAACAGTAGATACATTAATGCCCTTTCCGCCCGCAAGCACCAATTCCTCTGTTGTGCGGTTTACCCGGCCAAGCTGAAAGTCCGGAATCGTAATTGTGTAGTCCAGTGCCGGATTAAATGTAACGGTATAAATCATGTTAATTCCTCCCGATTCTTGCAAACAAAATACAGATACATAAGTATTCATACAAATAATAGTAATTGCTTGTACTATACCATTGTTTCACCGCGAAATTCAATAGTGCAAACGCTTAAAAAGGTTTACTTCTTTGCTTTACTGTGATAAAATGTAGAAAGATTTTGGAAATACCATTGGAGGAAAGAACGATGCCAATTACTGATTTATTGGAACGAAATGCACACCAGTACGCAAATGATGTAGCACTGGTTGAGATTAATCCGGAGATTAAAGAACGCAGACGCGTAACATGGAAAGAATATGAGCTGATAGAACCAAGTCCGCTGGAGCACTACCGGAGAGAAATTACATGGAGTGTATTTGATGAGAAAGCAAACCGATTTGCAAATTTGTTGTTAAGCAGGGGGATTAAAAAGGATGACAAGGTCGGAATCCTGTTAATGAACTGTCTGGAATGGCTTCCGATATACTTTGGAATCTTAAAGACAGGTGCTTTGGCAGTACCGTTGAACTTCCGTTATGCATCGGATGAAATAGAATATTGTCTGGACCTGGCAGATGTGGATATTCTGGTGTTCGGACCGGAATTTATCGGAAGAGTAGAAGAAATTGCAGAAAAAATCAGCAAGAACCGCCTGTTATTTTATGTAGGTGCGAATTGTCCAACCTTTGCAGAGGATTATAATACCTTGACCGCAAACTGCTCCAGCCGTAAGCCGGAGATAGAGATTCGGGATGAAGACAATGCAGCAATTTATTTTTCATCCGGAACGACAGGATTTCCGAAGGCAATTTTACATAACCACACCAGCCTGATGCATTCCTGCAAGGTAGAGCAGAATCATCATGGACAGACCAAAGAGGATGTATTTTTATGCATACCGCCGCTTTATCATACAGGTGCTAAAATGCACTGGTTTGGCAGCCTGATTTCAGGCGGAAAGGCAGTTCTCCTGAAGGGAACAAAGCCGAAATTTATCTTAGATACCATATCCAAGGAACAATGCACCATTGTCTGGTTGCTGGTTCCTTGGGCACAGGATATATTAGACGCATTAGACCGGGGAGACTTAAAGCTGGAAGATTATAAGCTAAACCAGCTACGGTTGATGCACATCGGAGCACAACCGGTACCGCCAAGTTTGATTAAGCGTTGGATGAGCTACTTCCCGCATCATCAGTATGATACCAACTACGGCTTGTCAGAATCCATCGGGCCGGGCTGCGTACATCTGGGAGTAGACAACATCAACAAGGTTGGTGCCATTGGTGTTCCGGGCTACGGATGGGAAGTAAAAATCGTGGATGAACAGGGAAATACCGTAGACCAGGGCGAGGTTGGTGAGCTGTGTGTAAAGGGTCCGGGTGTTATGACCTGCTACTACAAGAATCCGGAGGCAACTGCGGAGATATTAAAGGATGGCTGGCTGTTTACAGGTGATATGGCAATGCAGGACGAAGATGGATTTATCTTCTTGGTAGACCGGAAGAAGGACGTTATCATCAGCGGTGGCGAAAATATTTATCCGGTACAGATAGAAGACTTTATCCGCACGCATGAAGCCGTTAAGGATGTGGCAGTTATCGGACTTCCGGACAAGCGGCTGGGCGAGATTACAGCAGCAATTATTGAAATAAAAGAAGGCTATCAGTGTTCCGAAGAGGAAATGAGCGAATATTGCCTCCAGCTGCCAAGATATAAACGACCAAAGAAAATCATTTTTGCAGACATACCGAGAAATCCTACCGGCAAGATTGAAAAGCCAAAGCTTCGTAAGATATATGGTGCAGAGCGGCTGGTAGAGGAACAGAATAAGGCATAAACGATAAGCAGAAAAAGTAGAAAATCATATATGCAATGAGAAAGACCGGGACTCCAAACTGGAGATACCCGGTCTTTCGAATGAGGGGAGAGAGGATTCAATATATGAAAAGCTCTTACAAGACATACTATAGAAAAAAAGTGTGTTTTTTGTGTGTCTAAAAACTAATGAATTTCGAAAGAAAACATAACAGAAAAGTAAAAGATTCCGGCTAGAACCCATACAATCTGCTCATACTACTAGGTATAGAAGAAGAGAAAATCAATGCTCTGAATAAAGCAGAAGAACCGAGGAAGCAGCAAATGGCAAATATTATGGACTATCTGAACTGGCGGGGAGAATTATCATTTTCACAGGATGGCTTAAATGAAATTGACAGTCTGATTTTATCAAATATATCGTATGTGGCATTGGACCGGATTGTACCTTCCCCATGGGAGCCGGATACGATTCTATTAAAGGATGCAATCCGGCAGTTTTGGGAAAGACAAGAGGAGCAGGAGCAATTAAAGAGGTGTTCCCTGATTAAGATGGCACCGTTTATTATGCGGAGGCTTGCACAGACAAAACGGTTTGGAACTCTGTCCTTAGCCGGCTATCAAAATTCAGTCTGCAAAGAAGAGGAGAGCCAGTTTAGTGCTGTCTGCATTGAACTTGGACCGCAGCAGACCTATGTTGCATTTCGGGGAACGGATGATACATTGATTGGCTGGAAGGAGAACTTCTGTATGTGCTTTGAAACCGTTCCGGCACAGAGAAAGGCAGCAGACTATCTGAATTATATAGGAAGAAAATATACCGGAGAGCTTTGGTTGGGCGGACATTCCAAGGGCGGCAATCTGGCGGTATACAGTGCAGCAAAGGCAAAACCGGAATTGCAGAAGCGAATCAAAGGAATTTATAACTTTGACGGCCCCGGCTTTTCCAAGCGGATGCTGGCAAGTGTCGGGTATCAGCAGATTGCCGGACGGATTTATAAATATGTTCCGGTATCGTCAATCATAGGAATGCTTTTGGAGCAGGATGAGAATTATCAGATAGTAAGCAGCGAGGAGCAGGGACTGCGGCAGCATGACCCGGCATCGTGGCGGGTGCTGGGCAGCCGGTTTGTATCCGTACCGCGGCAGGACAAGGAAATCCGATGGCTCAACCATATTATGCATCAGTTCATTTACCATCTGTCTTTGGAGGAACGGAAGAACTTTGTAAATACACTATTTCAGGTTATGGAGGAATCGGATATTCATACCGTAGACGATTTCGGCGGTGAGTTTCGACGGACAAGGCTGCGGAGAATCAGACAGGAAATGCGAAAAAGCCCTGCCTGTCAACAAGTGCTGAAGCAGGCAGGGCATCAAATGCTTGCGGAAGTAAAACGAGGCTTAACCGGTCTTATACATCCTTAAGGAAGACCGGTTTTTTCTTTTGATTCCGATAGTGTCCCGGTGTCATTCCCATTACCTTTTTGAATACATTTTGAAAATAACTCTGACTGGAGAAATACAGGTAATTGCTGATTTCAGTCAGTGATTTATCCGTATAGGACAGTAAAATGCAGGCTTCTTCAATTTTGGTCTGCGTTATAAATTCAGAAAGTCCAACCCCGGTTTCCGTTTTGAAGCGTTTCAAAAAATAAGAGGTACTGAGATTGACCTGAGCAGCAATATCATCTGCCTGCAGCGGCTGGTTGACATGCTCCTTAATATAATGAATAGCAGAAATAATAGGCTGCGAAACATTTTTGAATTTAACCTCCCGCTCCACACGCTCGGTAAAGTCTAAAGGCATTTTAAGTAACAACCGTTCTACATCTGACACGCTGTTATAGCCCTCACTGGTCTGAATATAGACATCACTCAGGTTATAGGCTTCTTCAATATCCAAGCCGCCTGCAATGGCAGCCCGGCAATACATCGTACAGGCAGAAATAAATATATTTTTTGCCTGCCGTAATCCGTTGCTGGCAACCACACCCCGATGCCCCGGTAATGGAGTGGCAAGGGTCTTTTTTAACTCGGTGGTGTTACCGCTTGCAATTAGGTCCAGCCGATGCATTTCATGCAGATAGGTATTGTGCAGATATTCATTTTCCCTCGACTCATAGGATGTCTTGGTATAGGCGGACTGAATCTGGTTGCCGGTATCATTGGTAGGGTCATAATCAATGTCCTCTATCTTAACCAGCTCATGATTGATTGCAAAATGCAGACATGCCAGATACGATAACATACTGTGCAGAGGGCCATGATGCAGACCGGTTAAAAAGATTCGGGTCTTTTCCACATCCTCCGGCGGAACATTCATGGTATTGATGATAGCCGGAACAGATTCGCGGGTCAGAGGAGTCGTAAAATACGGACCTACAAAGACACGTAGATTCTGGTCGGAATCCGCAATCTGGATTAATCCGTAATAGGCATCATAAGGACAGGAAATATAAGTAATTTTCTGATTCCGGTCTTTTAACTTGTGATAAAAGGGTCTTGCCTGCTCTACGAAACAGCTGGAAGCAGGAATCTGTAATAAGACATTGTTATCCTGCAACAGACAGAGCGGAATGTTATTAATATTAAACAGATAATTTAAAAGAATAATATATTCGTCAATGTTTTTCATACTTATATCCCCCAAAAAATGTGTTGCAGTTTCCCATACGTGACTGCAAGTAGCTATTCTCACAACATCATAACAGAAAGAAAAAGAAAAAAGCAATCTTTTTTCAGAAAATAATATGTAAAATCTAGATAAATAAAAGAATTTGAAAAAATTACCGGAAACTCCGCAACACAGAGGATTGCGGGGAAAAGAGAAGTTCGCTATAATATGAAATTGCAGGTGATAAAAACTACCGGTAAAAGTATTGGAATGAAATAGGAACTAAATAGGAAACAGAATTAGAAATTGAATGGTAACTGAAATGGTAACAAATATGAAGAAGCAGGAAGAAATAACAGATATACAACTGGAACAGTTTATGAAGCAGGAAAAGCAGGCATTCTTTTGGGTGACGGCAGGCGGATTGCTTTTATTAATCGGTATTTTAATATGGAAGTATTGTCCGGGCTTGCAGGAGACACTGAATCTTCGCTGTGGAATACATGATATGTTTCATATTTACTGTCCGGGATGCGGTGGAACCAGAGCCGTCTATTCCCTGCTGAAGCTGCATATCGTGGAATCCTTTATGGAGCATCCGATGGTATTGTTTACGGCAGTTATTCTGGCAGACTATTATATAGGTGCCATCATTACACTGATTCGGAAAAACGGAAAACGGTATTATTATCTTCGGACTTGGTTTTGCTATGTAGCATTGGGAATTGTAATTGTGAATTTTATTGTCCGAAATGTTTTACTAATAAGGTTTCACTATGACTACATGGGAGATTTAATCAATTACTGGATGAATATTCGTTAATTTTCATGATTTTATCCTTTATTTCTGAAAAGAAATAGGGTATACTTGATTCATGAATGCGTACAGGAATGTACGACTATAATAGAACAATGGAGGAATGAATATGTTAGTATCAGCAACAGAGATGTTGAAGAAGGCAAAAGCCGGACATTACGCAGTTGGTCAGTTCAACATTAATAATCTTGAGTGGACAAAGTCAATTTTATTAACAGCACAGGAATTACAGTCACCGGTAATCCTTGGTGTATCTGAGGGTGCAGGTAAGTATATGACAGGATTTAAGACCGTAGCAGCTATGGTTAAGGCTATGGATGAAGAGTTAGGAATTACAGTTCCGGTTGCACTTCATCTTGACCATGGTACTTACGAAGGATGCTATAAGTGCATTAAGGCAGGCTTCACCTCTATCATGTTTGATGGTTCACACTATCCGTTTGAGGAGAATCTTGCAAAATCTACAGAATTAGTAAATGTTGCTCATCAGTTGGGACTTTCTATCGAGTGCGAAGTTGGTTCTATCGGTGGTGAGGAAGATGGCGTTGTTGGTATGGGCGAGTGTGCAGACCCGGATGAATGCAAGACCATTGCTGATTTGGGCGTAGATATGCTGGCAGCAGGTATCGGTAATATCCATGGTAAGTATCCGGCTAACTGGAAGGGACTTTCTTTCGAGACCTTGGATGCAATTCAGCAGAAGACAGGCGTTATGCCATTAGTATTACATGGTGGTACAGGTATTCCGGCAGATATGATTAAGAAAGCAATTTCTCTTGGCGTATCTAAGATTAATGTAAATACAGAGTGTCAGTTATCTTTTGCAGATGCTACACGTAAGTATATCGAAGCCGGTAAGGACTTAGAAGGCAAGGGCTTTGACCCACGTAAGTTACTGGCTCCTGGTGCAGAAGCTATTAAGGCAACTGTTAAGGAAAAGATGGAATTATTCGGTTCTGTAGGTAAGGCATAATTCCGGATAAAGAAGGATAAGATAGACCCCGACAGTGTTGGCTGCCGGGGTTTTTCACTCTGAAAGATAAGTAAGAACAGGAAGATACAGGATGAATAGACATTTGGTACTTGGGATTCTGGCACACGTCGATGCCGGAAAGACAACTTTATCGGAAGCAATGCTGTACCGGACCGGAAGCATCCGTTCACTTGGGCGGGTAGACCATAAGGATGCCTTCTTGGACACATTTTCAATGGAGCGGGCAAGGGGAATCACAATATTTTCCAAGCAGGCAGAACTACAGCTCGGAGCATGGAAAGTAACTTTATTGGATACACCGGGACATGTGGATTTTTCGGCAGAAATGGAACGCACATTGCAGGTGTTGGATTATGCAATTCTGGTAGTTAGCGGTGCAGACGGTGTGCAGGCACATACCAGAACCTTGTGGCGGTTACTAAAGCAATATCAGATACCGGTCTTTATTTTTGTAAATAAAATGGACCAGCCCGGAACGAACCGGCTACAGCGGATGCAGGAGTTGCAGGAGCAATTAGGGGATGCCTGTCAGGATTTTACGGCAGAAAGAACAAACGAGTGGCTGGAGGGACTTGCGTTATGTGAGGAGTCACTTATGAATGAATATCTGGCAACCGCTGACCTGACGGATAACTCCATTCAGGCGGCAATCCGTTCCCGTAAAATTGTACCTTGTTTCTTTGGTTCTGCATTAAAGCTGGAGGGGGTAGAGGAATTTTTAAAGGGAGTCGAGCACTATGCAGTACCGCCACAGTATGATGCGGCATTCGGAGCCAGAGTCTATAAGATTTCAAGAGATGCTGCCGGCAACCGGCTTACTCATTTAAAGATTACCGGAGGCTGCCTGAATGTAAGGGATACGATACAGCACAACGCACAGACCGAGAAGGTAACGCAGCTCCGGATTTATTCGGGTGATACCTTCCAGCCGGTATCTGTGGCAGAGGCAGGAAGAATCTGTGCTGTAACCGGACTGGAAGCCAGTTATTCCGGTGAGGGCTTAGGGATAGAAGCGGATATGGGCTTGCCGCTGCTGGAGCCGGTATTACAATACCGGATGATACTTCCGGAGGACTGTGTAGCCCAGACGGCATGGAGCCAGATACAGCAGTTGGAGGAAGAAGACCCGCTGTTACATCTGGAATGGCAGGAGCAGTCCGGTGAAATTCTGATTCAGGTTATGGGCGAAGTGGAATTGGAGATTTTGCAGCAAATGATAGAAGACCGCTTTGGTTTATCCGTAACCTTTGGAGAAGGCTCTCTGGTATATAAAGAAACGATAGAAGCACCGGTAGAAGGAATCGGACACTTTGAACCGTTACGACATTATGCAGAGGTACACCTACTGTTAGAGCCGGGTGAAGCAGGAAGCGGAATACAGGTAGAGACTGCCTGTAGTGAGGATATGCTGAACAAGAACTGGCAGCGCCTGATATTAAGTCATGTAACCGAGTGCACGCATCCGGGAGTACTGACCGGTTCTGAAATTACAGATATGAAGCTTACACTGGTTGCGGGTCGGGCAAGTGTGAAGCATACAGAGGGCGGAGATTTCCGACAGGCAACCTACCGGGCAATTCGACAGGGACTAAGAAAAGCAAAGAGTATACTGCTGGAACCTTATTATGAATATCAGTTGACCGTACCGACAGAGAATACAGGAAGGGCAATGGCGGATATTCTTAAAATGAGCGGCAGCTTTGACCCCCCGGATACAACAGGAAGTCAGACCGTTATTCAGGGGCTGGCACCGGTTGCAACCATGTCCGGCTATCAGAAAGAGGTGCATGCATATACACATGGAGAGGGCAGATTGGTCTGCACATTTAAGGCATATATGCCATGTCATAATGCGGAAGAGGTGATTGCAGATAAGAATTATCAGCCGGATGAGGACAGAGAGCATCCGACCGGTTCGGTATTCTGCTCGCATGGTGCGGGATTTCTTGTGCCTTGGAATCAGGTGGAGCAGTATATGCACGTAACATCAGGGCTGCAGTTTGCAGAGGAGGAAGCACCGGACGATACAGCAGAAGTCCTTAAGCCTACAACCTATGTCTCTGAAACCGTAACGGATGAAGACGAGTTAGAACGAATTTTCCGGAGAACATATGGCACAAGTATCCGACAGCCACACAAGAAATGGGAAAGCAGGGATGACTTTGAAGGCAATGCTTATGAAGGCGATAATTCCACTTCCGAAGCAAAGACTTCACAGGCTGGAATGAATAAGTATAAGAGCCGGAAAGAGACAAAGAAGGATGCTTATCTTCTGGTAGACGGATATAATATTATATTCGCATGGGAGGAGCTAAAGCAGCTATCAAAGGTGAATCTGGAAGCCGCAAGAAGCAAATTGATGGATATTCTTTGTAATTATCAGGGTTATACAGGCGTGAATCTGATTCTGGTCTTTGATGCCTATAAGGTATCCGGAAATTTGGGAGAAATGTTTGACTATCATAATATACACGTTGTATATACGAAGGAGGCAGAGACCGCAGACCAGTATATCGAGAAGCTGGCACATCGGATGGCAGGGCAGCAGGATGTTACGGTGGCAACCTCGGACGGCTTGGAACAGTTAATTATCTGGGGAGCCGGAGCAAAACGGATGTCAGCCATGGGGCTGTGGGAGGAGGTACAAAAGACACAGCAGGCAATTAAAGAACAAATAATGAAGAAAAAATGAAGCTGATGATGCATATTCTGTAAGAATTGATTCAGAAAAGCTTCATTGCCTCGCAACGGCATCGTCATATTTATCAGATATAGTAAAAGACAGGATAAGCAATGTCCTGTCTTTTTATTATGGCAGCAGGAAACATACAGCAGGTTTGCATTTGGCGGTTGCTAATCAGATTTGAGATGAAATGAATGGAGGCAAAAAAATGAAAATAGCAGTTTTATTTGGTGGATGTTCTTCGGAATACGGCGTGTCTTTACAGTCTGCATATGCAGTAATGGAGGAATTAAAAAAGCTGGAATATGAGGTGCTTCCGATTGGAATTACGAACTATGGCGAGTGGTATCTGTATACCGGAGACTGGAAACGGATACCGGAGGATGCATGGCAGGGAGCAGCGTGCATTCCAGCATATATCAGTCCGAGCCGGGATACACATGGCATTCTGATTCTGCCGGAAAAAGGCAGTGTACAGACCGAAACTGTTGATGTGGTATTTCCGGTACTGCATGGCAAAAATGGAGAAGATGGTACAGTACAGGGATTATGTGAATTGGCGGGGCTTCCGTTTGTCGGCTGCGGTACGCTAAGTTCGGCACTGTGTATGGATAAGGATTTGGCACATATAATAGCAAAGGCTGCCGGTATCGAGGTGCCGGAATATGTTGTACTTCAGTCCTATATGAGCAAGGAGGAGCAGCGGACAGTCTGTGCCGGTATTACCTACCCGGCATTTGTAAAGCCCGCCAGAGCAGGCTCGTCCTACGGAATTACCCGGATAGAGGAGGCAGGACAATTAGAGGCAGCCGTTCAGGAGGCATTCCGGTATGATACAAAGGTTGTAATTGAAGCAGCGGTATCCGGCTTTGAGGTTGGCTGTGCGGTGCTTGGAACCGAGACCCTGACGGTAGGTGAGGTAGACGAAATCGAATTGCACACAGGAGTATTTGATTTCCATGAAAAATATACACTGGAAACCTCCAAGATTCACGTTCCGGCAAGAATTTCACCGGAAACAGCCGGACGCATAAAGGAAGCGGCAAAGAAACTGTATCGGGCATTGGAATGTAAGGGAATGGCAAGAGTCGATATGTTTCTGACGGAGGATGAACGGATTGTATTTAATGAAGTAAATACCATACCGGGATTCACGATGCACAGCCGTTATCCGAATATGATGAAAGCATACGGCTATACATTTGCGGATGTGTTGGAGCATCTGATTCAGGAAGCACAGAGATAAAGAAGAGAGCGGGGAGAGAAACATGAATCAAAAGAGAAGCTACGGAGGACTGGACTGGTTCCGGGTAATCAGTGCCGTCTTAGTAATTACAATCCATACATCACCGCTGCTATGCTTTGGTGAGGTTCCGGATATGATATTGACGAGAATAATAGCCAGAGTGGCAGTTCCGTTCTTTTTAATGATAAGCGGATTCTTTTTGCTGCCGGAGCTTCGTTGGAATGCGGACAGTCAGGCACGCATATTCAGACAGGTGAAGAAGCTGCTGCTGTTGGATTTAGCAGCATCTTTATTATATGTGCCGGTTATGATATATAGCGGATATTTCGGAGAAGGATTCCGGGTGGTTCAATTGATAAAGGATATTCTGATTAACGGAACCTTTTATCATCTGTGGTATTTGCCGGCAGCCATATTCGGACTGCTTCTGGTAAATCTGCTTTTGAAGCATTGCAGAGACTGGGTGGTATTGGCAATCAGCATCTGCCTGTATTTAATCGGGCTGTTTGGTGACAGCTACTATGGAGCAGTTGCGGCAATACCATGGATAAGCACAGCCTACAGTAAGCTGTTTCAGGTATCCGAGTATACCAGAAACGGACTGTTTTATGTACCGTTGTTTTTAGTGCTGGGGTATCTGATAGGCAAAACTGCACATAAGAAATGGCTGTCTGTGCAGAAGGCAGGCATCGGATTTCTGTGCAGTATGCTGCTTATGCTGGCAGAAGGCATCACCATTCATTTTCTGAATTGGCAGCGGCATGACAGTATGTATGTCATGCTTCCGGTTGTAATGATATTTTTATTTCTTTGGGTAGTACAGTGGAAAGGAGGAGGCAGCAGGCGTTGGAACCGGATTGCAATGATTGTGTATATCATACATCCGGCAGTTATTGTTGCAGTTCGTCTGGCAGGAAAAGTAACCGGAACGACATGGCTTGTTACAGAGCAGAGCCTTGTTCATTTTCTTCTGGTTACAGTGATTTCCATCCTGATTGCCTACGGTTTGACTATGATTCGATTTCGTGGAAGAAAAAAACAGAATACAGAACCGCATAAGCGGGCGTGGACCGAGATTTCCATAGAGAATCTCTATCATAACGTAAATGAAATACAGAAGCTTTTACCGCCACAGACAAAGTTCATGGCAGTCGTCAAAGCAAACGGATATGGAAGCGGAGATATTCGGATTGCAGGAAATCTGAACAAAATGGGAATTGATGCATTTGCGGTTGCCACACTGGATGAAGGGATTCATCTGCGGAAAAACGGTATTACGGGTATGATTCTGATTCTCGGCTATACCGAACCGGAACGCATTGGAGAAATAGAACGGTATCATTTGACGCAGACCATCACAGACTATGATTATGCGACCCGCTTAGATGCATACGGAAAGAAAATAGCGGTACACATTAAGCTGGATACCGGTATGCATCGGCTGGGAGAAGATTATCATGACATGGAGCATATACGAAGTATGTATCAGCTCAGGCATTTACAGGTAGAAGGAATATATACCCACCTGTGTGTTGCAGACAGCATGGAGCCGGACGATATTGCATTTACCCATCAGCAGATTCGGCATTATTATGATGTGCTGGAGTATCTGAAGGGAAAGGGCATTCATCCCGGAAAGACGCATATCCAGAGCAGCTATGGAGTGCTGAATTATCCGGAGCTTCGTTGTGATTATGCAAGAATCGGAATTGCTATGTACGGCGTATTAAGTAATCTGGATTCGGTTAAGACCCCGGTGGATTTACGCCCGGTATTAACCGTAAAATCCAAGGTGATTTCCATTCGTCAGATTAAAACAGGAGAAGCAGTCGGCTACGGCAGAGCCTATGTTGCCACAAAAGATGCCTGTGTTGCGGTTGTGGCGATTGGGTATGCGGACGGTATTCCGAGAGAATTATCCTGTGGAAAGGGTGTCGTGCTGGTACATGGAGAGGAAGCCCAAATCATCGGAAGAATCTGTATGGACCAGATGATGATTGACATAACCGGAATCCGTCGGGTTCAAATCGGGGATGTAGTCACGGTAATCGGCTCGGATATGGAAGAAGATATATCGGCAGAGAAGGTGGCGATAGAATCCGATACGATTACCAATGAACTGCTAAGCCGCTTAGGAGAGCGGTTGGAACGGGTGTATCTATAGTATAACAGACCGTCGGGATTACGGATGCCGGGAAATAACGCAGGTATCCATATCCCATACAGTTTGTGCAGTGAAATCTCCGTTTGCGGTAAGGGTCAGACCGTCCTCCTCCGGAAAGAAATGGCTGGTCATAACAACGGCACCGTCATTTACAAAGATTTCCAATACGGAGCGGTCTGCCAGAATCCGCAGATTTTGAAGCTCTGCACAACGGGCTTTGCGGGTGGTTCGTCCGCCTCCGGCAGCTCCGTGGAAGGTAAGACTCAGAATCTCCTCTTGATAAGAAAGCTCGATGTCTGAACCGATGGTAATTACAACCGGATTTCGGGATGCGGTTCTTGTCAGCTCCCAATCAAAAGCTGCACAGGTTACACGATAGGAACCGTCTGCTGAGGGAGAGTAGGTATCACCGCGAAGGGAAGTGAGCTCCGGTATCGGTGCCTGCAGCAGTTGCCCGTTCCGATAGGTGATAACACGAGGAACCGTCAACTTATGAATCCAGTTCTCACTGGCAAGGCTTGGCTCGTCATAGGACATATCCGGTCCGCCAACCCAGCCAATTAAAATTCTGCGGCCCTTATCATCCAGAAAGGTTTCCGGGGCGTAAAAATCAAAACCATAATCCCATTCCTGAAACGCTTCTTCCTCAATCAGAACACGTTCTCCGGTATCCCCTTCCCTCAGGGCAAAGGCATCCTGCGAAAGCGGAAGATAGCCGGAAAGATGATAATTCTGGTAACGGAGGGCTTCCGGTGCAACCCCCTGCGGACAGAAGGACAAAAAGGTATGTCCCTCTATGGAAAATACATCCGGACATTCCCACATGAAGCCGAAAGGCTGCTTAGAGGTTGCTGTATGGGAAAGCTGCCACCGGATACCGTCTGTAGAGTGGTAGAATAAGACCGCACCACTGTCATCATTTTTTCTTCCGCCCAATACCATGCGATAGAGCTGTCCCTCCTTCCATACCTTCGGGTCACGGATGTGGCAGGTATAATCGGATGGATAGTCCGGGTTACTTAGAACACAGTCCTTATCCGAAAAATGCAGACCGTCCTTTGAAGTGACACGGATGGTATTGGATTCCCTGCCGGAGTGGGTATAATCGTGGTCACCCTCCTGTTCCACATTTCCGGTATAGTAAATAATCATAGTATCGTCTTCAATCAGTGCATTTCCTGAAAAAGCACCGTTTCGGTCATAGCGGCAGTCGGGAAAAAAAGTGGTTCCGACAAAGCTCCAGTGCAGACAGTCAGAGGAAATGTAATGTCCCCATGACTTGTTATCATCAGCCGAATAATCCGGTGCATATTGAAAAAATACATGGTAGGTTCCTTTATACTGGCAGATGCCATTTGGGTCATTCATCCATCCGGTTGGCGGAGTCAGATGAAACTGACAACGGAAATGTTCGGTCTGGCTCAAGGCGTAAACCCTCCTTTTATAAAAAATGTTATAAAAAATACTAGAATACGCACTGAGATTTGTCAAGACGATTCACAAATCCTACAAAGTATAGTACAATACAGGTAATAGTTGCCTGACAGGCAAAATAAAGAGAAGGAGATACACAAGATGCAGACAAGAATTGAAACAAAATGTATTCAGGAAGGGTATAAGCCTACAAAGGGAGAACCAAGACAGTTACCGATTATACAAAGCACCACCTTCAAATATGATACCAGTGATGAGATGGGAAAGCTCTTTGATTTGGAGGCAGACGGATACTTCTATACAAGACTGCAGAATCCCACGAATGATGCGGTTGCAGCAAAGATTTGTGCATTAGAGGGTGGAGTAGCTGCGATGCTTACCTCCTCCGGACAGGCTGCAAATTTTTATGCCATGTTTAATATCTGCGAAGTGGGCGACCACTTTATCGCATCCAGCTCCATTTACGGAGGTACGTATAATCTGTTTGGAGTAACGATGAAGAAGATGGGAATTGAATGTACATTTATCGACCAGAATCTTCCGGAGGAAGAGTTAGAGCAGTATTTTAAGCCAAATACCAAAGCAGTATTCGGAGAAACCATTACCAATCCAACTGTATCGGTATTTGATATTGAAAAATTTGCAAGACTGGCACATAAGCATGGAGTACCGTTAATTATTGATAATACCTTTGCAACTCCGGTGAACTGCAGACCGTTTGAGTGGGGAGCAGATATAGTGACACATTCTACGACAAAATACATGGACGGACACGCAGTTGGAGTCGGCGGCTGTATTGTGGACAGCGGTAACTTTGACTGGCTGGCACATAAGGAGAAATTTCCGGGACTGACAACACCGGACGAATCTTACCATGGTATCGTATATGCAGAGCGGTTTGGAAAGGCAGCATATATTACCAAGGCAACCTCACAGCTTATGCGTGACTTTGGTTCCATTCAATCTCCGCAGAATGCATTTTACCTTAACATGGGTCTGGAAACATTACCGCTACGGATGCGTCAGCATTGCAGCAATGCATTGGCGGTTGCTAAGTATTTACAAAATAATGAGAAGGTGGCATGGGTGAAGTATCCGGATTTGGAAACAGACGAATACCATGCACTAGCAGAGAAATATCTTCCAAATGGCTCCTGCGGCGTACTTGCATTTGGCTTAAAGGGAGGAAGGGATACCTCCATTGCCTTTATGGACCGTCTGAAGCTGGCATCCATTGTGACCCATGTTGCGGACAGTAAGACCTGCCTGCTGCATCCGGCAAGCCATACACACCGTCAAATGACAGACGAACAGCTTCGGGAGGCAGGGGTTGCTCCGGATTTGATTCGGTTATCGGTTGGAATTGAAAATGCAGAGGATATTATTGCAGATTTGGAGCAGGCATTGGCACAGATATAATATATGAGGAATGAGCGGTATGGAATCAAAGGATAAAAACCAGATAGAATTGTTACCGGTTGTGGCTGTAAAGTGCATATTCTGGCTGATTCTGATTGCATGGGCGGTAATATGCAGTGTTACTGTGGTAAAATATCAGGAGGAGTTGCGTCTTGATGATGATCGATGCGAAGAATTTCACGAAGGCTGGGTAGTCAGTGATACGGTAGTTCCTGTTACGATTCCCGGGAAGCTGGAGGGAAACGGCACAGTTGTGCGGATTCAGAATACAATTCCGCAGGATATAGATGACCGAACGACCATTATCGTAAAGGGTCTTCATCAGAGTATGCGGGTCTGGATTGACGGAAATTTGGTCAGCAGTCTGGACAATGCACAGACACGTCCGTTTGGCAGGTATACATCTTCCGGATATATCCGGATTCCATTACAGGCAGACGATGCCGGAAAAATCATAGAGATAGAATATTCGGCACCCAATGCAGAGACCGCGGGACAATTAAATGACATTCGAATCGGGTCGGATATGGGAATCCTGTTCTGGATGATGGAATCCTATGGGAATGACCTGTTGTTTGCGGTGCTGCTGTTATATACCGGAGTCGTTATAGTTCTTTTGGGAATTGTCATGCGGTTTGGTGTGGCAGAAAATCCCAATGCTAACATTATTTATCTGGGCGTATCTGCCATTTGCATTGCAACGTGGATGTTATTTGAAAGCCGGCTGCGGCAGTTTTATATGGGGAATCTAGCTGTCTGCGATATGATAATGTGGGCGGCTATGTTTCTGTCACCGGTTCCAATCCTCTTTTACATCAGCCGCTTGCAGGAGCGGAGATATAGTAAGCTTTATACAGTTGGAGTTGCAATTGCATTGTTGATAAATTCGGTGATGATGTTACTGGAGATTACGAACCGGATGGACTTTTATGATTTGTATCCGATCGGATGGCTGATGATTTTGGGAGAAGCTATCCTGGTCTTATACACCATTACACAGGACTGGTATCGGGGGAAGCATCAGTGGAGACTGCTGATAGGAATTTTGATAATTCTGATAGGAGCCTTGCTGCAAATGTGGAAATACACCCATGCATCCACCGGAGTTGTGACAAATGGCTACATCAGTATCGGAATGATGCTGTTTATGCTGATAATGGGAATTTCAGCCGTATCCAGCATGATTAAGCAGAAGCAGGAGCAGGAGCTGGCAATTAAAGCAAATGAAACCAAGACAGACTTCTTAGCCAATATGTCCCATGAGATTCGGACTCCGATTAATGCCATGCTTGGTTTTGATGAAATGATTCTGCGGGAGGAAACGGACGAGCAGATTATAGATTATGCCACGAATATCAAAAAGGCAGGTGGCAATCTGCTTTCCCTAATTAATGATATTCTGGATTTCTCAAAGGTTGAATCCGGAAAAATGGAAATTATTAAGGATTCCTATAAGACCAGTAATATGCTAACCGATGTAATTACCATGACCTACATGAAGGCACAGGAAAAGGGGCTTTCCTTTGATATATTTATCGGTAAAAATATTCCACGGGTTCTTTACGGGGATGAAATGCGGGTAAAGCAGATTCTGACAAATGTGTTGAATAATGCGGTAAAGTATACCGAACAGGGAAGCATTGCACTCAGCGTGAACTTTGACAAGCTGGGAGAAGGGATAGGCCGTCTGCGAATATCGGTGGCAGACACCGGAATTGGAATCGAACAGGAGAACATCAGTAAAATAACGGAATCCTTTCAGAGATTTGATTTGCAGAAGAACCGGAGTATTGAAGGAACCGGACTGGGAATGAGTATTGTGGCAGGTCTTTTAAAAGAAATGGAAGGAAAGCTTCAGGTTTACAGTACATATGGTAAGGGTTCGGATTTCCGTATCCTGATTCCGCAGGAGATTCGGGATGAGACACCGATAGGAAATTATCAGGAGGATTACCGGAAGGGGCTGTTAGCACAAAAGCCGTACCGGGCATTGTTTACCGCTCCGCAGGCAAGAATCCTCTTTGTGGATGACAATATTATGAATCTTTCGGTTGCAAAGGGGCTGCTTAAGAAGACCAAGATTCAGATTGATACGGCAGACAGCGGTATGGGCTGTCTGGAATTAACCAGAAAGAATCATTATGATTTGATATTTATGGACCACCTGATGCCGGAAATGGATGGCGTGGAAACCCTGCATCGCTTACGGAGAGAAGAGGGAAACCTGAATCAATATACACATGTAATTGCATTAACGGCAAATGCCATCAAAGGCTCTGAGGAATATTATCTCTCAGAGGGCTTTCACGCATATCTGACAAAGCCAATCGAAGGAGAACGTCTGGAGGAGGTACTGTTCCGGATGCTGCCGGAGACCTATATTATTCCGGCAGAGGAATCGGCAGAGCATGTATTAGACCGGTTACAGGCTGAAAACGGCAGTATGGCAGAGGAGCCGGAGGTAGTTACGGTACAGGGCTGCATGAAGGAAATCGAGAATATGTTAAAGGAAGCACACATTCATGTGGAGGAGGGGTATCATTTTGCAGGAAATTCAATGGGACAGTTCCATTGGATGATTCACTTATTTGCAGACAGTTTTTCCGTTAAATATCCGAAACTTCTTGAACTGTACGAGACCGGAAATGAAGAAATGTATACCATTGAAGTCCATGCCTTGAAATCAAATGCAAAAGGAATCGGTGCCAGACAGTTATACCAGTTGGCATGGGAGCATGAACAGCAGTCCAGAGCCGGTAATTGGAATTATATAAAAATGCACTGGGAAGAATTATGCCTGGAATGGACTTGTGTTGTGAACGGAATTTTGAATTATATTGGAGAAGAACCGATAGATTTAAAAGAGGTTGCCATTGCCGTAGAAACCGCAGATAACAGTACGTTGACAGCGGAACAGCATATGCTTCTGGATAATTGTATAGAATTTGTAGAAGAGTATGAAACAGATTCTGCAAGTGCAATATTGGATAATCTGTTGCAGGAGGAGCTTGCAGAGGATGTAAGATGTACCTTCTTAGAGGCAAAGCAGGCATTAGAGGACTTGGATTATGAGACTGCTATTCATAAATTAAAGCAGTTGTAGGTCAAAAGTATGCTGTGAGTGTCTTGACAAGCAGATGTGAAATACATACAATAGATAACATTGAAATTGTTATAATTCTGTAATCTTTACGGTCAAAGCCATTTGGCTTTGTTAAAAGGAACTCGGTGAAAAGCCGGACTGTTTATCCCAGCCGTAATGGGGACGAAGGAATCAGAAAACCACTGGAGCGGAATGCTCTGGGAAGGGGATTTTAGTAGGAAGAACCAGAGTCGGAACACAATACGTGAAGAAAGGACATCTAAAATATCTTTAGGCATGGAGATGTTTATTTTTGTTGCCATGAGTTTTTAATGATTACATACGTTAAGGGTCATGTCAGCCGGAATGAGACAAGATTCAAATAAAATAAAGGGAGAAAACACATGGCAAAGAAAGCAAAGCAAATGCTGGCAGTTATGTTGACAGCAGTAATGGTGATACTTCTGGCACCGTCAGGAGTATTTGCAGCAAATCCACATGAGAATCAAGTGCATATTATTGTGGAGAATAACACCTGGTTGACAAGTAACGGTGCCGCATGGGATGGTACTTTAGTGGATACGTGGGTGGATATTGATGCGAGCAATCCAACCGCATTGCAGGCATTGAAAACAGCTGTAGGAGCTGCAAACGTGGATGTGGTGGCAAGTGGCTGGGGAGATTACATTGCCGCAATTAAAAATGACACCAAAGCCTGGGTTCGGGAAGGTCAAGGCAGTACAAGTGCAGGCTGGATGTTTTCCGTTAACGGTGCATATGCATCGGTTGGAATTACGGGTTATACATCGATACAGTCCGGCGATGAATTTACATTTTCATATAGTCTGAATTATGGTGAAGACTTAGGACAAAAGTGGGATTTAACGAAGAACAAGTTAAAGACGCTGGTGGTAAGTGAAGGCGTGCTTTCTCCGGCATTTACACCGGAAACAACCGAATATACGCTGACGGTTCCGGCAGGGACCTCTGGTGTAATCGTAAAGCCGGAGCTGGAAAACACGGCATGTACAATGGAAATTAAATCAGGCGGTGGGTCTTATAATCGAAATACAGAGATTCCGATTGTGAATGGTACACAGATTTCGATAGAAAACACAATCAGTGTATATAATTATGTAACCAGTACCAATGAAACAGCAACCTCTGCCTATACCATTTATGTCAAGGAAGCATCCAATGTAAGTGTAGATACTATGCTGCAGGATGTGACTACGATGTATACGGGAACAGCAGACATTTATAAATACGGCAATGAATGGGTAGTATTATCCTTAGCAAGAGCCGGTAAGCTTTCCGAAGAAGGAAAAGAAGCCTATTATCAGGATTTGGTAAGAGAAGTAACGACATTAAAGAGTGCGAAGCTGGATAATACTTATGCAACTACGAATGAGCGGGTTATTCTTACCTTGAGTGCCATCGGTAAGAATCCGGAGAATGTTGCCGGATATAATTTATTGGCACCACTTGCAGATATGTCTTACATTACGACACAGGGACAGAATGCGGCAATTTATGCATTGCTGGCATTTGATTCAAAGCAGTATACGATTCCGACTGCACCGGAGGGTACAACACAGACAACCAGAGACGGATTAATTGAATATTTATTGTCGAAGGAACTGGCAGCCGGTGGCTGGGACTGGTCTTCTGCAAATGCAGACCCGGATTTAACAGCTATGGCAATTCAGGCATTGGCACCGTATTATGCAACGAAGCCGGAAGTAAAGGCATCTGTAGACCGGGCACTAGCAGTATTATCTGCGATGCAGAATCCGGACGGAAGCTATGCAAGCTGGGGAACCACAAATTCAAACAGTACGGCACAGGTAGTTCTGGCATTAACCAGTATGAATATCAATCCGGCTACAGATAGCCGGTTCGTGAAAAACGGCTATTCGGTATTACAGAGTCTCGGAGACTTTTATATTCCAAACAGCGGGTTTAAATATATAGTCAGTGATGCTGCTGAAAACGGATACGCAACGATACAGGTATATGAAACATTGGTAGCAAGTCAGCGGTTTACGAATCAGAAGCCTGCCTTCTTTGATATGAAGGATGTTGAAATGGAACAGCCGACAACAGAAGAAGCGTCAACAACAGCTACAACGGCTACAACCGCAACGACAGCTACAACGACAACGACTGCGGCAACAGCGACCACCACAGCCGCAGGAGCAGCAACCACGACTTCAACTCCGAAGACCGGGGATACAGTACCGGTTATGGTACTTGCAGTATTGGGTCTTCTGGCAGCAGCCGGAAGTGTTGCAGCAATGCGTAAGACAAAATAATAAAAAATGAAAAAGGAAGGTGACAGTCATGGAATGGATGAAGAAACATAAATACCAATTATTGGGAGGTATTGTGGTTCTGCTCCTATTGGCAGTTGCCTTCTTTTTTGATGAGCGAAATGCAAAGGCACCTGCATTGCAGGAGAGTGAAGCACAGACAGAAAGCAATATCTCGTCCGATGTGTTCCGTGACACATCAACGGAAAAAGATTCAAAAAGCACCGGACAGACGGATGGACAGACGGATGGACAGACGGATGCAACGGCTACCACACAGACGGTGCCGGCAACGCAGACCACAAGGTCAGGGAATGCGGCGACGGTAACGGAAGTGGGAACAGCAGCGGGAACGACAGCAGGAGCAGCAAACAGAACAGAATCTCCTTCGACAGTCACAACACAGACAACCGCCGTCACACAGGATACAACGGAAGCAGCAACACAGACAACCGCTACCACACAGGACACAACGGAAGCTGAAACGGTCACCTGCACAATTGCAATATCCTGTGCAACGATTCTTGATAATATGGACTCTCTTGTGGACTCTAAAAAGGATATAATTCCGTCAGACGGCACGATTTTAGCAACAACCACCGTAACCGTAGAGGAGGGACAGTCGGTTTATGATGCTCTCAGAAAGGCTTGCCAGCAGGCAGGAATCCCCTTAGATGCATCGGGTGCAAATGCATACGGAACCACATATGTAAAAGGAATTAATAATATATATGAATTTGATTGCGGCAGCTTGTCCGGTTGGAAATACTGTGTAAACGGTGTTTATCCGAATTATGGTTGTTCTTCTTATATCCTGAAAGAGGGAGATAGAATTGTTTGGAATTATACCTGTACGATGAATGACTTATAAATGGAAGAACCTGTAGTCCGAATAAGCTGTAATCGGATTAAGGTTATAGCAGACGAACCAAAATTAGAAATGCAAACAGTTGCACCGTATTTTTAATTGGTATATCATAGAATAACTATATCAATGAAATTGAGGACTGTAATATGACCGAATTACTGATACATATGTTTGTGAAGGATTACGAAGAGACACAAAACATAAGGGTGCGGACTGCCTACGGAAAAATGGCGGGCTGGGTAGGCATTGCCTGTAATATCCTGCTTATGACCGGAAAGATTCTGACCGGAATCCTCTCCGGCAGTGTTTCCATTCTGGCAGACGGTATTAACAATATGTCGGATGCCGCATCGAACATTATAACCCTGCTTGGCTTTAAGATGGGAAGTAAGCCGGCAGACCAGGACCATCCGTATGGGCATGCCCGGTATGAATATCTGGCAGGGCTTCTGGTGTCGGTTCTGATTATGATTATCGGTATTGAACTTTTAAAGACCGGGATTCAGAAGATACGCAATCCGGAGCCGGTAGAAATGAGCTGGGTTCTGGTTGGGGTATTATTGGGTTCTATTTTAGTGAAGCTCTGGATGGCGGTATTTAATCGTTCCATCGGCAAGAAAATAGCTTCGGAAACACTAATGGCAACCGCAGCAGACAGTCGGAATGATGTGATTAGCACCGCCGCAGTATTGCTTGCCAGTCTGATTTCCGAGTGGACCTCCTTGGAGCTGGATGGCTGGATGGCAGTGCTGGTAGCCTTGTTTATCCTATATAGCGGAGTGGGTCTGGTTAAGGATACCTTAGACCCGTTGTTAGGTAAAGCACCGGACCCGGCACTGGTGGAGCATATCCGGGAAAAGATAATGACCTATCCCGGTATATTGGGAACCCATGATTTAATGGTGCATGATTACGGACCGGGGCGTTTATTTGCCAGTGTCCATGTAGAAATGGCAGCAGAAGAAGAATCATTAAAATGTCATGATGTGATTGATACCATTGAGAAGGATTTTCTGGAACAGGAAAATCTGAATCTGGTAATTCATTTTGACCCGATAGTAACCTCGGATGAGGTAGTAGGCAATCTGCGTCAATGGCTGGGGGAAGCGGTAACCCGGATAGACAAACGATTAACGGTTCATGATTTGCGAATGGTTCCCGGAGAAACACATACGAATATGATATTTGATTGCGTAGTTCCGCATAACTTTTCAATGACGGATAAGGAATTGCGGCAGCAGATACAGGCACTGGTTACGGAGGAGTATCCGGGGTATCAATGTGTAATTACGGTGGACAAAAGCTATGCGGCAATGCCGCATTCCAGAGAAGAGGAAAGATAGAAGATGAAGGTAAGAAAGCCTAACTATTTTCAGGAATTTCAGTGTATCGGTTCGGACTGTAAGGACACCTGCTGTGCCGGCTGGGAGATAGAAATTGACGAAGAAGCATTAGAAAAGTATCATACGGTCGGCGGCACAATCGGAACGAAGCTGTCAACCATGATTGTTGAGACACCGGAGGAGAACTACTTTCAGCTTCAGGAGGGAAAACGGTGTCCGTTTTTGACGAAGGAAAACCTGTGCCAGTTAATTCTGGAGCTGGGAGAGGATTCCTTGTGTAATATTTGCCGGGAGCATCCCAGACATTATACATGGTTTGGAGAATATACGGAGATAGGACTGGGGCTGTGCTGTGAAGAAGCAGGAAGATTATTATTTCAGTCCTCCGAAGCGGTAACATTTATATTAGAAGAAACACAGACACCTGACGAAGCAGAAGATATGGAGGAGGAAGACCGCAACTATATTGAGCGGATGTTGGATGCAAGAGAAACCGCCTACCATATCCTGCAAAATCGGTTAATGAAGCTGCCAGAACGATTGATTCTGCTTCTGGAATATGGCGAAGAGCTGCAACAGGCATTGGATATAGACGATTATGAAGAACTGGAGCGAAATATTCAAAGCTACCGGAATCAGGCTTCTGCATTGGCGGCATGGAGACAGTATCAACAGATACAAAGCAGTATGGAAACTGACCGGCAGCAGGCAGAACGAAAAGCAGCCGGAGTAGAGTCTGCAAAGGAGAGAATCGCATTGTATGCGAGTATGGAAGCCTTGGATGGGCGTTGGCAGGAATATCTGTTGCAAATAAGAGCCGATTGGGAGAAGCAATTGAAAATCACCAGAGACTATCAGCTTCAGTATCCCGCATCGGAATATGAATATGAGCATTTTGCGGTGTATCTGTGTTATCGTTATTTTATGGAAGCCTTGTTTGACGGAGATATTCTGGGCAAGCTGCGGTTTCTGGTATCCGCAGTACTGACGGTACATGATATGGATTTGAATCGTTTTAACACAAAGGGGAGCTATCAGCTACAGGACCGGATTGAACTCGTAAAATGGTTTTCCAAGGAAATCGAATATTGTACTGAAAATATGGAACGCTTAGCAAAAGAATGTTGGCGGGAGCCGTCCATGATGACGCAGGGACTGATTTCACAATTGGAGCTGTGGGGAGAGCAGGCGGTAACCGGCACCATTTTATTTGATATGGACGGAACGCTTTTAGATACCGAGAAGTATTATCGCAGATACTGGCAGGAGGCAGCGAAAGCGTGTGGGTATCCTATGACAGACGAACAGGCGCTTTCCATGCGAAGTCTGGGAAAGCCGTATGCCCAGCAGAGAATTACGGAATTATTCGGAGACCCGGAGGCATATGGGAAGATAAGGGCAAAACGCTCAGAGCTTATGAACCAGAAATTAAAGCAGGAGGGGATTCCGGTAAAGCCATATGCCAGAGAAGCCTTAGCGGCATTACAGAATATGGGGTATCGGCTGGTGGTGGTAACCGCAACCGATATGGAGCGTACGAGCCGGTATTTGCAGGAAACAGGCCTGCGGCAGTATTTTGATGCCATAATCTGTGCAACCATGGTAGAGAGAGGAAAACCGGCACCGGATGTATACCAATATGCCTGTCAGAGCTTGCAGGTGCTGCCGGCGGAAGTATATGCTGTAGAGGATTCGCCAAACGGAGTCCGGTCTGCCGTCAATGCAGGCTGTCAGGTGATTATGATTCCGGACCAGACCCAGCCGGATGCAGAGCTTATGAAGGTTTTGACGCAAAAGGCAGAAAGCTTAAAAGAGCTGGTGGAATATATAAGATTACAGTAGAAAAAATAAGAATCAACGAATTATAAGACCGATATCGTATCAAATACAGTATCGGTCTTATTTTATATAAATATAGTTTAAGCAAATAGTTTAAAATGTACTTGACAAATATGAACATATGAGCAATAATACATATGAACAGATAAACATATGAAAGAAAGAGAGGAGAATGGAATTGACAGAGAAACAGAAACCAGTTGAGAATCATGAGGCAGAGCTTCAGAATCTGGAAAAGATTCAGCCGCCGGATGAAATTCTATATGAATTGGCAGAATTGTTTAAGGTATTTGGTGATTCTACCAGAATCCGGATTTTGTATGTACTATTTGAAAATGAATTGTGCGTTGGTGATATTGCAGAGCTGTTGAATATGAGTCAGTCATCGGTCAGTCATCAACTCAGAATCCTGAAGGATGCAAAACTAGTAAAATTCCGACGGGAAGGAAAAAGTATTTACTACGCGTTGGATGACGAGCATGTATACCACATCATAGAGATGGGTATGGAGCATGTAGAAGAATAAAGAATAGGAAAGGGGAAAATAATTATGAAAAAGACATATCAGATTGAGGTTGATTGTGCAAATTGTGCATTAAAGATGGAGGACGCTGCTAAGGCAACTGCCGGAGTTGCAGATGCAACCGTTAGCTTTATGACACAGAAAATGAAGGTAGAATTTGCAGAAGGAGCAGATGAAGCCGCTGTTATGAAGGAAGTTACCAAAGCATGCAAGAAGGTTGAACCGGATTGTGAGATATTTATGAAATAAAGCAGGAGATGGTAGTATGACGAAAAAACAGAAACGGGTACTGATACGAATTATAATATCGGCTGTATTATTGGCAGGAATTATGGTTACCACCCATTTTATACAGATGAACTGGTATTGGGTATTTATCCTGTATCTGATTCCGTATGGTATAATCGGATACGACATATTAAAGAAAGCGGCACTCGGCATCTGGCATCGCGAAGTGTTTGACGAGAATTTTTTGATGGCAGTCGCTACCGTAGGTGCATTTGCACTGGGAATCTGGGAGTCTCTCCGGGGTGAAAGCGGACATGAGTTTTCAGAGGGCGTTGCCGTTATGTTGTTCTACCAGATTGGTGAGTTATTCCAATCCTATGCAGTAGGAAAGAGCCGGAAGAATATCAGTACATTAATGGATATACGTCCGGATTATGCGAACATTGAAGGGGAGCATGGTCTGGAGCAGGTGGATCCGGATGAAGTGGAAATCGGAACCGTGATTGTAGTACAGCCCGGTGAGAAGATACCGATTGACGGTAAAATTATAGAAGGAACTACCAGTCTGAATACCAGTGCATTAACCGGAGAGAGCATTCCAAGGGATGCAAAGCCGGGGGATGAGGTTATCAGCGGATGCGTGAATATGACAGGTCTGATTAAGGTGGAAACCACCAAGGAATTTGGAGATTCTACGGTTTCTAAGATTCTGGACCTTGTAGAAAATTCCAGCATGAAGAAGTCGAAATCCGAGAACTTTATTTCAAAGTTTGCGAAGGTTTATACACCGGTGGTATGCTACAGTGCATTGGCGTTGGCGGTTTTGCCTCCGCTTGTGAATATATTCATACTGAAGCATCCGGCAATGTGGGTACAATGGATACCGAAGGCATTGAACTTTCTGGTAGTCAGTTGTCCATGTGCATTAGTTATTTCCGTACCGTTAAGCTTCTTTGGCGGAATCGGCGGTGCTTCGGCAAGAGGTATTCTGGTAAAGGGTTCCAGCTATCTGGAAACACTGTCTAAGGTAAAATATATGGTCTTTGATAAGACCGGTACGTTAACCAAGGGTGTATTTAAGGTTACGGATATTTGTCCGGCACAGCAGGGAAAGGAAGATGAATTGCTCTATTATGCGGCATATGCCGAGAGCTTTTCAAACCATCCGATTAGCCGGAGTCTGAAGGAAGCATACGGAAAAGAAGTGGACGGAAGCCGGTTATCAGAGGTAGAGGAAATCGGCGGACATGGAATTACGGCAAAGGTAGACGGAACCGAAGTCGCGGTTGGTAATCAGAAGCTGATGAAGCGTCTGAATCTGGAGTGTCCGGAGCCGGAGAATGTAGGAACAGTTGTATATGTGGCAGTGAACCATCAATATGCCGGTTACATTCTGATAAATGATGTAATAAAGGATGATTCTGTAGAAGCAATTGCGGGCTTGAAGGCAGCAGGAGTTAAAAAGACCATAATGCTGACCGGAGACAGCCGCAGGGTAGCAGAATCGGTTGCATCCAAGCTTGGACTGGATGAAGTATACAGTGAATTACTTCCGGCAGATAAGGTTACACAGGTAGAAACCTTGATTTCACAGAAGGAAGAAAGTGAAAAACTGGCATTTGTCGGAGACGGAATTAACGATGCACCGGTATTAACAAGAGCAGATATAGGAATTGCAATGGGAGCCTTAGGCTCGGATGCAGCCATTGAAGCAGCAGACATTGTTTTAATGGATGATGCACCTTCCAAGATTGCACTGGCAATGAAGATTTCTCGAAAGACCCTCCGAATTGTATACGAGAATATCGTATTTGCATTAGCTGTCAAGGCAGTGTGCCTGTTGCTGACCGTATTCCTGGATATGGGTATGTGGTTAGCAATTATTGCAGATGTAGGTGTTATGGTTTTGGCGGTTCTGAATGCCACCAGAGCCTTACGAACCAAGAACCTGTAAACCATTAAAGAATAATTTCCCGAAAACTGCGGAACGCAGGGCGGGAAATTATTTTTTGCTTTGTTTTTGCTTTACTTTTTGTGTAGAATTGAGTATACTTACAAAACATGCCAATACCAATTGTGAGAACAACAAGAAGCACAAGGGAGGAAATGTATTATGGGTATCTGGGAATTATTGATACTTGCAATCGGGCTTTCTATGGATGCATTTGCAGTAGCTATCTGTAAAGGTTTATCTGTAAAGGAATTAAAAGTCAGACATATGGTATATGCCGGTCTGTATTTTGGCGGATTTCAGGCATTGATGCCGCTTTTGGGATATTTACTGGGCGTGCGGTTCCAGCATTTAATCGAGAGCTTCGACCATTGGATTGCATTTGTGCTGTTGGTTTTGATTGGCGGTAATATGATACGGGAATCCTTCGGAGAAGAAGAAGAGGAATTAAATGCCTCCTTTGGACCAAAGACCATGCTTCCGCTGGCAGTAGCAACCAGTATTGATGCACTGGCAGTCGGTGTGACGTTTGCATTTTTGCAGGTACAGATTGTGCCGGCAGTTGGATTTATCGGAATTATAACCTTCCTGTTTTCGTTTGTCGGAGTTAAGATTGGCAATATATTCGGAACCAGATACAAGTCCAAGGCAGAACTGGTAGGCGGAATTATTCTGATTGTGATAGGTGTAAAGATATTATTGGAGCATTTGGGTGTTCTGGATAAGATATTTGGAAATTAAGGAATGGGAAAGTAAAAAACTGATATAAAAATTAAATCTAAGAAAGCCGTTGCGTCCGAACCGAAACAGAGGAAAGGATTCAACGGCTTTTACTTTTTAATAGAAATTCACCGGTTTCCAGAAGGAAGTGCCGAGCTTAAAGGTCTCCTGTAAGGAGCATAACTTGTCTGCCATGCAGATAACCCAGCCTTCTTTATGAACAGGCGGCAGCAAGGTCAACGGAAACATATGCTTGCGGATAATATCCTGTTCAAGCACATTTAAATGAAAATCTCTGGTGGCATTCTCACAAGCCAGTCTCGGATGATGAAAGCCATGCAAATGACACCGGGCATTCTTATCGTGCCAGTCATATAAATAGTAATCATGTAGCAGGGCTCCGCGAACCATAGAACGCATATCAACCTTTAGATTAAAATTAGCGGCAATAATGATACTCCGGTAAGCAACGGAAATGCAATGCTGATACAGGGTAGTACTGCCATGCTGGATAAATGTTTTGTTTTCTGTAAATCGTGTGGATTTCAGGTTTCGGATTTCTTCATGCAGAATACGAATGCCTGTTTCCAATTGTGTACGATTCATATAGGCTACTCCTTTGAATAGGTGACAACTAACTACTAATACTAGTGTATACATTTTAATAAGAATATGCAATGGATTTTTATTTCAAAATTATTTCAAATTAAACACTTTTAAATTAAAACAAAAAAACATAAATACCCTATTGACATAGTAGGAATAATAGGGTATACTTGGCACCAAGATAAGCCACAGCATAAGTGGAAATAAAATGGAATAGCAGAAAAGGAGAATAATTATGGCAGTATATGAGAAGATTACCGATTTAGTAGGTGGAACCCCGATTGTAAAATTAAATAACTACAGCAAGGAAAAAGGTCTGGAGGCAAATATTCTTGCAAAGTTAGAATATTTTAATCCGGCAGGCAGTGTAAAGGACAGAATTGCAAAGTCTATTATTGAGGATGCAATTGAAAAGGGAAAGGTAAATAAGGATACCGTAATTATTGAGCCGACCAGTGGTAATACCGGTATCGGACTTTCTTCGGTAGCAGCATCTTTAGGACTTCGGATTATTATTACCATGCCGGAGACCATGAGTGTAGAACGTAGAAATCTGATGAAGGCATATGGTGCAGAATTAGTATTGACCGACGGAGCAAAGGGTATGAAGGGAGCCATTGCCAAGGCAGAGGAATTAGCAAAGGAATATCCGAACAGCTTTATTCCGGGTCAGTTTGTCAATGAAGTAAATCCATTGACACATTACAGAACAACCGGACCGGAAATCTGGAAGGATACAGAAGGAAAGGTTGACATTTTTGTAGCCGGTGTCGGTACAGGCGGAACGATTTCCGGTGTCGGTAAATATCTGAAGGAGCAGAATCCGGATGTGAAGGTTGTTGCAGTGGAACCTGCAGGCTCACCGGTATTAAGTGGTGGTAATTCCGGTCCGCATAAGATTCAGGGTATTGGTGCCGGTTTTATTCCGGATACCTTGAACACCAAGATATACGATGAAATCATTCAGGTTGAAAATGAGGCAGCATTTGAAACCGGTCGTGCAATCGGCAGAGAAGAAGGAATCTTAATCGGTATTTCCTCCGGTGCAGCTGTCTGGGCAGCAACCGAGCTGGCAAAGCGTCCGGAAAATAAGGGAAAGAATATCGTTGTTCTGTTACCGGATACCGGTGACAGATACTTGTCAACACCGATGTTTGCAGAAGCATAAATAATAAGATTTCAAGGATAACCCACTTAATTTGATAAATCCCCCTCAAAGGCTTTCCGGAGCTTCCGGAAAGCCTTATTTTGTGCATTTCCCGTTTATGGGCGAAAGAAATGTGTGAAAAAATATAAAAAAGGATATTGACCTTCTGAAAAAACCATGTATAATTGACTTGTTGAGTTTAGCAAAACTAAACTTGAAGTTTAGAATTAAGGAACAGGTAAAATTATGGAAATAGGTAAGAAAATCAAGGCATTACGCATACAGAAAAACCTGACGCAGGAAGAACTGGCGGACCGGGCAGAATTGACAAAGGGCTTTATTTCGCAAGTGGAGCGAGATCTGACTTCGCCCTCCATTGCTACCTTAATTGATATTCTGCAATGTCTGGGAACGGATTTGAAGACATTTTTTAATGATTCGGAGGATTGCCAGATTGTATTTCGTAAGGGTGATTTTTTTGAAAAGAAGGATGCCGAGTTAAAGAATACGATTGAGTGGATAATTCCCAATGCACAGAAAAACATGATGGAGCCGATTCTCGTAACGATTGAGCCGGGTGGTTCCACGTATCCGGATAATCCGCATGAAGGAGAAGAATTTGGATATGTCTTGCGGGGAAGTCTGGAGATTCGGATTGGAACACAGGTGTATCGGGCGAAAAAGGGCGAATCCTTTTATTTTACCCCGTCACAGAAGCATTTTATAACCTCACAGCAGGGAGCAGTTGTATTGTGGGTATCAACCCCGCCGAGTTTTTGATAAATAAGCAGCTACAAAAGGTATACAGGAGGTAGGTCATGGGCGATGTACTAATTGAGTTAAAGGGATTAACAAAGAACTTTGGAGACCAGCAGGTATTAAAGGGAATTGATTTGAATATTCATGAAAATGAGTTTTTAACATTATTAGGACCTTCCGGCTGCGGTAAAACAACTACCTTACGAATTATTGCCGGCTTTGATGAACCAAGCGGCGGAGAAGTCTTGTTTGACGGCGTGGATATATCGAAGATTCCGCCATACAAGCGGGAGGTAAATACCGTATTTCAGAAGTATGCATTATTTCCGTTTCTGAATGTTTATGATAATGTTGCATTTGGACTTAAGATTAAGAAAATGGATAAAAGCCTGATTGAACATAAGGTTAAGAAAACCTTGAAGCTGGTAGGTCTGGAGGGCTTTGATAAGCGAGATGTAACCAAATTATCCGGCGGGCAGCAGCAGCGGGTGGCAATTGCAAGAGCGTTAGTAAATGAGCCGAAGGTACTGCTGTTGGATGAGCCGCTCGGAGCTTTGGATGCCAAGCTTCGGAAGGAAATGCAGGGCGAGCTTAAGAAGATACAAAAGGAAGTCGGAATTACCTTTATCTTTGTTACACATGACCAGGAGGAAGCACTCTCCATGTCAGATACGGTAGTTGTCATGCATGAGGGAATTATTCAGCAGGTAGGAACACCGGAGGATATATATAATGAACCGGAGAACCGGTTTGTTGCTAATTTCATCGGAGAATCCAACATCATAGAAGCGTGTATGCTGGACGATTTACTGGTGTCCTTTGACGGCTTTGAATTTGAATGTGTGGATAAAGGCTTTAAGAAGAATGAATCCGTAGAGGTTGTGATTCGTCCGGAGGACATAGATATTGTAAAACCGGAGGATGCGAAGATTCAGGGAATCGTAAAATCCATCGTATTCAAAGGCGTACATCATGAAATTGTAGTAGAAACCGAGAAACGCGACTATATGATTCACACCACCGATTATTTTGAAGTAGGCTTGAAGGTCGGATTGACCTTTGGTCCGGATGACATTCATGTTATGTACCGAATGGATTGGGAGCAGGGAGGTGCGTCATGAAGCATTTTATAAAGCTGGTAAGACCCTATATTGTATGGGGAACCGTTATGATTATTCTGCCGCTGCTCTTGATTCTGCTGTATTCCGTTACAACCGGTGGAAATGATTTGGTAAATATACAGTTTACCTTGGATAATTTTAAGCGGATGACAGAGCCGGTTTATATGGCGGTATTCGTGAAATCCTTCCAACTGGGATTGATTTCCGTAGGCATCTGTCTGGTTACAGGTTATTTGCTGGCATACTTTATTACCTTTTTCAGTGAGAAGGTACAGAACCTGTTGATTTTATTTGTAACCATTCCTATGTGGATTAATACACTTCTTCGTACCTATGCGTGGATATGTCTGTTATCCGATAACGGAATTATCAATACGGTGCTGGGCTTTTTCGGAATTGCTCCGGTAACTATGATGTATACGGATTTTGCGGTTGTAATCGGCTTAGTAAGTGATTTGCTTCCGTTTATGGTAATACCGATTCACACCTCGCTGTGCAAGATAGACCATTCTTTGCATGAAGCAGCCATGGATTTAGGAGCAAATAAGTTTCAGACCTTTTGGAGAGTAACCTTTAAGCTTTCCATACCGGGGGTATTAAACGGTGTGATTATGACATTTTTATTGTCTATATCTACCTTTGTCATTCCGAAGCTGTTAGGCGGCGGACAGTATATGTTAATCGGTAATCTGATTGAAAATCAGTTTATATCCGTTGGTGATTGGAACTTTGGAAGTGCCATTTCTGTCATACTGGCATTTATCATACTGGCAGCCATTACCGGAATGAAACGAATAGATAAAGACGAGATAGAGGAGGAATAAGCCATGAATAAGAAAAAAATTGGTTCTATCCTATATATCATCCTCTGCTTTCTGTTTTTTTATCTTCCGATTGTGGTAACGATGATTTATTCCTTTAATTCATCCAAATCACTTACCAAATTTGAGAGCTTTTCTTTACAGTGGTATGAGAATCTGTTCTCAAACGGTGAAATTATGAATGCCGTCTATGTATCCATTACAGTAGCACTGTTGGCAACTGCGATTTCAACGATTCTGGGAACCATAACCGCAATCGGACTTTCAAAATCCAGAAAGATTTTGAAGGAGATAATTATAAATGTAAACAACGTACCGATTATGAATCCGGATATTGTAACCGCAATCGGATTGATGATATTGTTTTCTTCGATACATCTGGAAAAAGGCTATATGACGATGCTGTTAGCACATATCGCATTCTGTACGCCATATGTAATAACGAGTGTCTATCCAAAGGTTCGGAATATGGACCCGAATTTGGCAAATGCAGCCATGGATTTAGGTGCAACGCCGTTTCAGGCATTAACGAAGGTTATTCTTCCGATGCTGAAGGAAGGTATTTATGCCGGAGTGCTTCTGGCATTTACCATGTCCTTTGATGATTTTGTTATATCCTATTTTGTAACCGGAAACGGTGTTTCAAATATCTCAATTATAGTATATAACATGACAAAGCGGACGAACCCGACAATTAATGCATTATCCACGATTGTAATATTGGTAATTGTTATTACGTTAATTCTGATTAATGTTATTCCGGGTATTGTCCGGAAAAAGCGTGACCGCAGGGCGGCAATGCTGGAGGGTACGGCAGCACAGGCAGAGTAAGCATAAGAATAAAAAAGCACATACCGAGTAAGCTTGAGAATAAACAATACAGGTAGAGCAAGTTTGAGGATAAAATGAAAGATTTAGAATAAATATAAAAACACAGGAGGTAAGAAATGAAAAAGAATGTATGGAAAAAGGCATTGGCTTTGGCAGCCGGAATGTCTGTTATGGCAGGTTTGGTAAGTGGTTGCGGTAGCTCCGGAAAACCGACACTAAAGGTATATAGCTGGGGAGAGTATATTGATACCAGCTTAATTCCGCAATTTGAAAGGGAATACGATTGTAAGGTAGTATATGAGACCTTTGATTCGAATGAGTCTATGTATACGAAGCTTCAAAGCGGAGAGACCTATGATGTATTGGTTCCTTCGGACTATATGATTGAACGATTGATAAAAGAGGATGCATTACAGCCGATTGACTGGTCCTTAGTACCAAATGCAAGCGGACTGGATGAAGCGGTTATGGGTGAGGAATTCGACCCGGACAATACCTATTCCGTACCGTTTTTCTATGGTACAGTCGGCATTTTATATGATACGACGGTGGTAGATGAAAAGGATTTGGAGGACGGCTGGAATATTCTGAAAAATGAAAAGTATGCCGGAAATATTTATATGTATGACTCTGAGCGGGATTCCTTTATGATTGCATTAAAGGCCCTTGGATACTCCATGAACACAACAAACCGGGATGAGATTGACGAGGCGTATAATTGGTTAGTGGAGCAACGGGATACCATGAAGCCGGTATATGCAGGGGATGATGTGATTGATAATATGATTTCCGGAAATAAGGCAATGGCAGTTGTATATTCCGGAGATGCGTCTTATATCATGTCAGAGAATGAGGATTTGGATTATTTTGCACCGGATGAGGGAACAAACATCTGGCAGGATGCTATGGTAATTACTGATGACTGTACACAGGTGGAATTAGCTCACGCATACATTAATTTCATGCTGGAGGCAGACCACGCATATGCCAATACACAGGCAGTCGGTTATACTTCTCCGGTAGTAGAAGCGAGAACTAAAGCATCTGAGGAGGATTATGCAGGCATTAGTGCATATCTGCCAAGAACGGATGGAGAAAATGACGAAGTATTCCGTTATCAGGAACAGGAGATAAAGGAATATTTTGCAGAATTATGGACCAAGGTAAAAGCAGCGAATTAATTCGCTGCTTCATGGTCAGATGTGTCGGAAGATTCTGATTTATTAGTTTCGTCAGCTTCTTCGTCACTGTTTGATTGAAGTGTAACCAGAATTTCTTCAAAAGCATTGTTAATGGTATCAATCGGATGAGCAGATGCCTGCGACAATGCTTTTTCTGACTCTTCATTTTCTGCAGGAGTCTCCGCAGGCTCATTTTCTTTCTTCGATGGTGCAGGCGGCATATAACGATTAATCAATCCTGTCGGAATACTTTGATTTCTTTGAAAACGTCGAATCAGACGATTCTGGCTGTCCTCCCGTAACAGACGATAAATAGTAGCGGCAAGCGGTACACCGATTAACATACCAAAGACACCGTGCAGACTACCGCCAATCGTAACAGCGGCTAACACCCAGATACCCGGCAGACCCACGGATGTACCAACCACCTTTGGATATATAAGATTTCCTTCTATCTGCTGTAACACAACAATGAATATGATAAAGAGCAGCATTTGAATAAAACCGCCTTGCGTCAGAACCATGATGGCACCGACAATCGCACCAACATACGCACCAATAATCGGAATCAGGGCAGTTGCACCAACCAGCGTTCCAATCATAACTGCGTGTGGAAAACGGAAGATAGACATACCTATGATACAGAGTACACCCAAAATAACCGCTTCCGTACATTGTCCGACAATAAAGCTGGAGAATGTATCACTGGCTACCCCGCATACATGATAGATGCGGTCTGCGGTTCGAGACTTGATATAGGCATAAACCAATTGCTTAACCTGACGGCTGAGCTTCTCCTTAGAAGCAAGTGCATAGATACCGAAAATCAAAGCAATGAAAAAGCGGATAAATCCACTGCCGATGCTGGAAGCAAGACTAACGGTGGAATCCATAATCGAACCAATCTGTCCGGTGCCGTCAGTACCCACTATCAATCCGACTACTTTTTCAAAGAAACCTTCCCAATCAATATCCTTTGGATGATTTAAGTCAATTTCCAGATTCGTATACAGCCATTGTTTAACCGGTGGAACATGATTTACAACATCCGCAGCCTTTTCCAGAATGCTCTCATAGGAATCTGCAATTTCCTTGGAAAGCAAGGTAAAGGCATCAATTAATTCCGGTATAACCATGGCAATTACAAACGCGATGGCAGCTAATATAATTAAGAGAGATAATGTAATGCAGACCGGTCTGCGACTCTTGACAAGAAAGGCATTGGTTGCATGCGGGAAATAGATTTTTTCCAGCCGCACCAGAATAATATTAATCACAAACGCAATCGCAAAGCCAAGCAGCATCGGTGACATAAATCCGATTAAAGCAATCAGTCCCGTAATCGCTAGGTCAAAATGCATGACAATTAATGCCGCTATTACCAAAAAAATAATTGCCTTTAATATAACTCGTTCCAAATCTTTTCGTTCCATTATGTAATCCTTTCTTCTAACCGGTAATCATTGTTATCTTTAAGTCTAGCCAACATAAAAAAAACTATTCCATAAACACTATCAGAATAGCATAGGAAGCAAATAGTTTCAATTATTTCAAAAAAACAATATGAAAAAATCGAATTCAAAAACGAATTCACCAAAAACGAATTCCAATCCGGGAATGCATGATTTTCATTAAAACTCCGAATACTAAACATTGAATAAAAGGCCCGCAGCATTGTGCGGACCTTTTTGTTATGGTAAAGAGAAAAATGCGACAAAAGCTTTGATTAAGGCTTGCAGTCGCAATCATTCTTTTTGTTAACACAAGGAGCTGACATATCAAAATCCGGATTAAAGGCATAGAAGTTCTTGGAATCCAAATCATCCTGTACCATACGGAGACTTTCACCGAAGCGTTGGAAATGAACGACCTCTCTGGCACGCAGGAACTTTAATACCTCGTAAACATCCGGTGAATCCTTACAGAGTCTTAAAAGATTGTCATAGGTCGTGCGTGCTTTTTGCTCTGGTACGACCTCATAAGAACAAATAATAAAGGTAAAACAAACTATCCAATTAATGCTGTCCTATCGGCTATACGGGGACTCTTTTCTTTTGGCAGGGGCGGTGCGATTCCCACGTATCGCTCCTTTTAAGGAAAGAGGTACTAAAAGGGAAAATAAACAGCAGACGATGCAGAAATGTATGGTCTGTTTTTTTATTTATAAAAAAAGAAAAGAGGTACTAACTATGGGAAAAACAATCGCAATCGTTAATCAAAAGGGTGGAGTAGGTAAAACTACTACAACCCAGAATCTTGGCTATGCTTTGAGTAAACTCGGCAAGCGGGTGCTGCTGGTCGATTTTGACCCTCAAAGCTCGCTAACCGTATGTTTAGGCTATGATGACACAGATAGCCTTAGATATACGATAGCCACGCTTATGCAGCTAGAGATGGAGGATGAAGTCCTTCCTGAAGGAAAGGAGTATATCCAGACTTATCGAAATGATAGCGAACAGATAGAATATGACTTCATTCCCTGCTCTATGGAGCTGTCGGCAATAGAAGTGAGTTTAGTTAATGCTGTTTGCAGAGAAGCCATTCTTAAAAATGTATTGGTAGAATTACAGCAAAATTATGATTACATCATCATAGATTGCTCGCCATCACTGGGTATGTTGACTATCAATGCACTTGTAGCAGCACAAGCCGTCATGATTCCGGTTACACCGGAATACCTGTCAGCAAAAGGTTTAGAGATATTATTAAAAAACATATTGAGGGTTAAAAGAAAGATTAATCCGTCATTAGAGATTGAAGGTATTCTCTTTACGATGTTTAGAGATAGATTCCGACTGGCACGTACTGTAGAGGAGTTGGTGCGGAATACATATGATACTGCAATCCCTATCTATGATACAAAAATACCGTTTTCCGTTAAAAGCGGTGAGGCAGTGATATACAAGAAATCCGTCATAGAGTATGAAACCGGCAATCAGGTATCCATTGCTTATGAGAAATTAGCAAAGGAGGTATTAAACGATGAAGCCAATACAGAACGATAGAAAATTGGTTCGCTTAGAAGATATGTTTGGGCTTGAGCCATCTAATGGGACAAAACTTGATAGTGAATCGAATCAAAGTAAGACGATATTGGTTGTGCCAATTAATAGGTTGCAGCCTAAGCGGAATCATAGGTTTCAAGTAAATCTAGGTAAAAAAAATGAAGATTTGTTGCAGTCAATTAAAGAGCTTGGGGTGTTGGAGCCAATTATAGTACGACCTGTTGCCGGCTCTGATAAATACGAAATTCTGGCCGGACATAGACGAACTGCTATGGCGAGGGAGGCAGGACTCACAGAAATACCGGTAGTAATAAAGGAAGGGCTGACAGAAGCTGAAGCGGATTTAATAGAAACCGAAACAAATTTATTGCAACGTTCATGGAAGGATATGAGTCACAGCGAGCGAGCTGCGGTCTTGTATGCACACTATAATGCAATTAATCAGAAAGGAATCCGAACAGGCTTTTTGGAGGAAGTAAATGCAGAAATTAAAAGCCTTGCAAACCCAGTAAATACAAGGGCTGAGGGCAGTTTGTCGCAGGGTGCGACAAAGGGTAATTTAAGGACTTCCGGAGAGGCTTATGAATTATCAAAAGATACAGTTGGAAGGTACTTAAAGATATATCTTTTAACAGATGAATTAAAGGAACGAGTGGACTTGGATGAAGTTGGCTTTTTAGCTGGTGTTGAAATTTCTCACCTGACTTTGGAACACCAGAAGGTATTAAATGATTTCCTATTTCGATACAAAATTACTACAGAAAAAGCAGAAACACTTCATAGGATAGAAAAGGCGGGTAAGCTGACCGAGCAGAGTATGGAAGAAATATTAAAGGGAGTAAAACCTAAAAAGCCGGGCAGACCCAAAGCATATAAACTTCGGGCAGAAGTTATACAGAAGTATTTTGGAGAGGGGGTCGAGCAGAAGGAAATTGATAAGACGATAGAAGCGGCTCTTGAGATGTATTTTAACAATTAAATTAGCAAGGAGGGTATAGTTATGGAGGAAAAATTAAAGGCATATGTTACTAATTTAGGAAAATACAATGAAGGACAATTAATTGGTGAATGGGTTTCTTTTCCGGTGAAGATGGAGGAGTATCAGAAAGTATTGGAACGCATTGGAATTGGTCCAGAGTATGAAGAGACATTTATTACTGATTATGAGTCTAGCATCTATGGATTAGTAGATAATCTTGGAGCGTACGAAGATATTGAAAGTCTGAATTATCTGGCAGGAAAATTAGAGGGCTTGGAACCAGAGGAATATGAAAAATTCAATGCAATTATGGAATCAGCAATTGATTTAAGAGAAGGTAATGGTATTCAAAGTCTGGTGAATTTAACTGAAAATTTAGATTGCTATGAGGTGTTACCGGATGTAACAGATAATGCCAGTTATGGATGGTACATTATAGAAAATTATATACAGGGTGATAATCTCCCAATGGTAAATGGAGTTAAACTTACTGCATATCTGGATGCAGAACAAATTGGACGAGATGCAGCAATAAATGAATTGGGTATGTATACTGACAAAGGCTATGTGTTTGATAATCAAAGTAATTATCATCAGGTATGGAATGGAAAGACAGAGGATATTCCTGATAAATACCGATTGTCTGATTCTGGGAGTGCAGAAGCTTCTGTTCAGCAGCAGGCAACAGAATTGATGGAGCAGGCAGAGCATATGCGGATTATGAAAAGTATAAGCAGATAGGAGGCGGCAGTATGGAATTAACACAAGACCAGGAATTAGCAGTCGAATATGGTTATCAAAATCTTTTATCGCAGGAACAGATAAATTATTGTATTCGCCCTGGATATACCGGGGAGAAAATGATACAGGCAATGAATGGATTTATAAGTGGATTAGATAAGGAACAGGTAGATTTATATTATCGTTCGGAATTTAATGTCCAACAAATGGAGCGGGCAAGAGAAGGATTTAGGCAGGGCTTAAGTATGGAACAGATAAAGTTCTTTTACCGTCCGGAATTTGATATGTACCAAATGTCGTTAGCAGTGTTGGGCTTCAAAAATGGATTAGGTAAGGAACAAATAGAGTGTTTCTATCACTCGGAATTTGATGCTTCTCAAATGTGGATGGCAACGGAGGGCTTCCGAAATGAATTAACGGTAGAACAGGTTAATAAATATTATATCCCATCAAATAGTGTTGAAAAGATGCGGGAAGAAATGATGAAAGAGATAGGGTATAAGCATGGATTAGTGGAAAGTGATATTGATGAAATGTTATCCAGAGATAATATGATTCAGGTTGTTGGACGATTTGAAAATGAAGCAGGTATACCAAGACACATAAGGTTGACTTCGATAAAACATTTTGGTGACTGTTCTTATTTTGTGGCCGGACAGAATCTGGATTCAATTATCCCATATTCGCAAATGCTGTTTTTTTCAAAGGATGAGGAACTGTTTTATCAGCAATTAGAAAAACGATTCCAGCTCGCACAGAAATATGAGATTGCACAGAAATATGAAGACGCATCTTTGAGAAATGAAGTGGATTATAAAATAGAAAATCTGGAAACCAAGGAAGTTGTAAAAGGAGGCATATGGTCGCATTATGCAGACTTTAGCGGGGGATTTGAAGTAGACGGCAAAGTAATAGCCCAATATGACATGTCTACAAACGAAATTAAAATGAATGGTCGATGGATTTCTTTGGAAGATGAAGGCAGAGGAATTGAATATGTAAAAGATTATGTTCAAAGGCAGCTTGAATATCAACAAGCCCTAAGAACCGTTCAGTCGGGGAAAGATGTTCTGTTTACCTACAAAACAAACGGATTTACAGCCTATTACAACATGGGTGATATTACGCTGGAGGAATTAGAAAAGATATATGAACAGGCGGAGCATCCATATAAGGATATGCCCGGAGGACAATGGATAGGCAGCGATGCGGAATTTGCGGAACTGGAGCAAAGTAACCAGGTGCGATATTCCGTCACCGCCGATTTGGATAATAATGAATGGACTGTTTACGAAATAAATGGCATTCCGGAGATGGAGCGGACGGATTCGAATGTATCAATTAGAACCGTTGAATTAAATACAAAGATACATCAGTCTCCCGGTGAAATTGCAGATGTAGATAATGCTGTAAAATTAGATGCATTAGCAGAGGAGCTTTTGACGGATGCACAGGCAGCCGCACAGGTTCCCAAGTTAGGAATGTAAGAGAGAAGGTGGTAATATGCCTTTTCAACGATATACTGAAGAGCAGGTTCTTCAGGCGAATCAAGTGAATCTTATTGAATATGCAAAGGCACATGGGTATCCGGTGCGAGAGTATCATAAAGGATATTACAAAATTGAAGGATACGGAGGCTTGTTACTTTCACCGGAAAAAAATAGTTGGTACTGGGAAGCGGAGAGCAGTGCATCAGGAAAAGCCGGAGGCGGCCCGATTCAATTTGTAATGAAGCTGGAGCATAAGAGCTGGGTAGAAGCTGTAAATATATTGCTAAAGGAATCAGTTACCTGTCCTACGTTTCACCCTCCGGAAATTCCGGATAAATTGCAACAGAAATCAAATTTTCGATTACCGTCAAGAAATGATACATATAAGCATGTATTTGCGTATTTAGTTAATGCCAGACAGATAGACCAGCAATTAGTTCAACAAATGGTGAAGGATAAAAAATTATATGAAGACAAACACAAAAATTGTGTGTTTGTTGGTTATGACGAAATGGGTATTGCTCGCTTCGCATCTATGCGAGGCACCAATACTCATTTTCCATTTAAGGGAAATCCGGATGGAGCAGATAAGCGGTTTCCGGTATGCTGGGAGGGAACAAGTGATAGGATGTATGCATTCGAGGCACCTATTGATATGTTATCATACATGACACTATTAAAAGAGTCCGGCAATGAGGTGAAGGACCATTATATTAGTTTAGCCGGAGTTTCATTAATAGGATTATCTGCTTACCTGAATAGTCATCCAGGTATCAGCTATATCGGAATCGGGTCAGATAACGATAGGGAAGGAATTAAATGTTTTCTGAATGCAGCGGAAGCCTTTGGTGAGAAATACAGAGTCCGGCGAGTTTCACCCAAGCCGCATAAGGATTTTAATGAATATCTGATTAAACGGCATTTTGAAGCTACGATAGCGAAATTGCAACAGTCCGAGGGTGGATAGGATATTCTTTTCGGTAACACCCTACGGAGGTTTCCAGTAAATTTGGAGGGCAGGGGGTAAGTAGGGGCAAGCTTCCCCATTGTATCACTTTCGTGACACAATGAGCTTGTTAGGGAAGTCTCCCTAAGACCCTCTGATAATAATAGATAATAAATAGCAAGGCAAAGAAGGTGATAATATCAGCAAAACATCGGATTTACATATCCGGGTGGAACCGGAACTAAGAAAACAAGTAGAGTTGGCAGCTCAAAAATCGGGACAAAAGTTAAGCGTTTATATTGAAAATGTATTAAAGGAAACAACCGAATATGATACCCGGTCATTAAGTTTGATTCAATATCCGGATGGTAAATGGAGGAAGGATGCGATATTAAGTATTCGGTTGCCAGAAAAAATGAAACAAGAAATACAGCAGCAGGCAAACCTAGCAAAAGTATCCGTAGGTGAGTATATAATTCATGCGGTAACCGGAAGAATGATAGTTACGATTATTGATGGAAAAGATATTTTGCATCAACTAAGTAAAATTGGAACGAATTTGAACCAATTAACAATATTAGCTCACTCCGGAAAGATTACATGTCCGGATTTGGAACAGATTAAGTGGATGCATGAAAAAATACTAAAGGAGCTTATCCAACTGGTTAAGCAAAGTAAATAGTAATGTAAAGGAGATGAGAGAGGGAGTGGCAACTATTAACTTTCATAATGGAAAGCGGTGGAGCCATAAAGGAAAATTTGATGGATATAAGACTCATGCCAGTATGAAACGTCTGATAGATTATATAACAGATATAAAAAAAGGAAAGACCAGAGAAGACCTGATAAAAGGATTTAACTGTGATGCACCTCATGCATATGAAGAGTTTATATTGAATAAGGAGCTTTATCATAAAACGGAAGATGGAGAGCGGAGAATGTGCATTCATTTTACGCAGGATTTTGCGGTAGATGATGATATAACCTTAGAACTGGCATCTCAAATAGCCGAAGAATTATTACAGCATGAGATGTTTCAGGGCTTTCAAATACTATATGCAACCCACATGGATGCCGGACACATTCATACCCATTTTGTAATAGATACAATTAATAAAGAAACCGGAAAAGCATGGCATTCTTCTAAAAAGGATGTTCAGCGGTTAAAGGATTATTCAGATGAATTATGCCGGAAATACAACTTGTCTGTCTGTGAAAGACCGGAGAAAAAAACGGTATACAAGAAAAAGGATGAACTGGAGGTGACGCAGCAAGGTAGAAGCTGGAAAGAAGAGATACGCATTGCTGCAACGCTATGTGCGTATGAGGCGAGCAATCGGAGTGATTTTATGAATAAGATGAAGGAGTTGGATATAACCGTCAATTGGACAGATGATAGAAAGTACATAGTTTTTTGTGATAAAGACGGTCATCGGATTCGAAATATTCGATTGGAACCGAAAGAGCTGTTTACCAAGGAAGGACTGGAAAAGCAATTTCAGCTTAACCGGCAGTATAAGGAAATAGAACGAAGCAGGCAGTTGGCGGAGCAGGGGGAAAGATTGGAGGCTGCACAGGGCATTCACAATATCCTATATATAGCAAAGACACTGATGCAAAGTGGAGAATCTTATCCTCTGCAAGGCAACCACGAAATACAGGTAGCTTTGGACCGGGCAAGAACAGAAGCCGCCCGGATGGATTATCAGGCAGAACAGAAAAAAGGAAGGGGTATATGAAAAATAAAAAGACAAAGATAATTATATGGATAGTAACAATTATTGCGTGTGCTGTTGCAAATTGGTACATATTGCACAAACTTCCAATGCAGCTTCAGGATAGTTCCTATATCAAGCTGTTTGTAATGATGACAGTATTGGAGGTATTAGGAATCTATAATTTAATTAAGGACCCAATGCATTATAAGGCAGATTTGATTACGATTACGCCGGATATTAAGACTCCAGCACCTATGGGGCAAGGGCAGCATGGTTCCGCCAGATGGCTTCGGGAAGATGAATTTAAGCAGGTGTTTTCTACAGTCGTCATTGATTCGGATAGCACGCAGATTGATTCGGGAGGATTGGTAGTAGGCAAGAGAGAATTATCCAAAGGCAGGGAGCTTGTTTATTATATTAAAGATAATATTCATAGTATATCTCTTGGTGCTACCCGCTCCGGAAAGACCAGGCATGAAGTTTTGGAATCCATAGGACTTGATGGACTTGCAGGAAACAGTATGGTAATAACAGATATTAAAGGTGAGTTGTATGATTATACAGCTCCTTTTTTACGTGAACAGGATTATGAGGTGCGAGTTCTGGATTTTGATGAAAAGGAGCTTTCGGATAAAGTAAATCCATTGCAACCGATTATAGACCTTATTGACACCGGAAAGATTCCGGAGGCAATTGATGCAACATGGGACCTCGTTAGTCAGATGGTCGGGGAAGCAAAAGGTGAAAAAATATGGAACAACGGCGAATGTTCAACAATTGCCGGAGCAATCATGGCAGTGTGTTATGACAACAAAAAAACAGAGTACCATAGGTATCGCAATTTGACAAATGTATACTACTTTTTAACCGAAATGTGTTCACCGATTCAGGGTGTAATGCCATTACAGCTCTATATAGCATCCTTGCCGAATAACCATCCGGCAAAGGGTATGTTTGCAGTGGCAGGACTGGCTCCGGAAGAAACGAGAGGAGGCTTCTATACATCAGCAGTCTTGACGCTACGGTTATTTACAAATCCGATGATATACAACATGACAAATCAGACGGACTTTTCTTTTGAAGATATTGGAAATAGGAGAATGGCACTATTTATCATTCTTCCGGAAGATAAGCTCACGTATCATCCAATTGCAACTCTGATAATTACGCAAATGTATAGCAGCTTATCACAGTATGCGAAAAGCATGGGCGGTGAATTACCGAGGATTGTAGATTTTATATGCGACGAATTTGGTAATTTTGCAAAGATACCCTCTTTTCCGCAGATGCTTACGGTTGCAGGAGGAAAAGGAATTAGATTTCACTTGTTTTTACAAGATTACGCACAGCTCGACAAGGTATATGAGAAGGATGATGCAAAGACGATTCGAAATAATTGTGAGATAAAAGTATATCTGCGGTCAGCCGATGCTGAAACGAGAGAAATAGTATCCAAGGAATTAGATGAGTATACCACAAAGGGCTATTCTATTAACTATGGCAAAGATACAAAAGAAGGGTCATCAAATGTAAATCTTGTCGGTAGGAGATTGCTGACTGCCGAGGAGGTTGGACGGATTAAACGACCATATAGCCTTATTATCTCATCGAATCATCCGGCAATTATGTATGCCCCGGATTTGAGTAAATGGTCTTTTAATCAACGATTTGGAATGGGAAGTAGACAACATAATATTAAGCTGAGGATGCAGCGACATGGAGAACGTACACCCAGAGAGCAGCAGGAGATATGTTTATGGGGTATGTGGGAAAAATGGCAGAGAGAACTTCGGCTAGCTGCCAATAAACTTGAAAAACAAAAATAAATCAGTAGTAAAGTATAGGAGGATTAATATGGTGAATTTTATAATGCCTATGATGATGTTGGGAAACAAGATATTGGAGTCTACCTTTGGACAAGGTTTTTTAAGTCTTTTACAAGATGGAATTACGGTAGGACAGATAATAGGCGGGTTTATTGTAGTAGTTATATTTATTATTGTTTGCATTAAAAAAAGTAACGAAGAAGAAGGGCAGGGGCGAAAAAAATATACTGCATGGCAGATTTCACTGGTAGTGATTCTGGTATTGATATTGGGGGCACAAGAGATTCTTAATCTGGTATTATCCTATTTTGGATTAGAATTAAAGGGGTGATAAGTATGGCTTATTTGACTGCTCCGGGTAACGTATTTTTAGAAATATTCGCTTTATTATTTTTTATAAATACGCTTGCTATTAATATTACCAGTATGTTTATAGATGATGCCATGCTTACGGTATCACTAAATATAGACACTTATTTTACTAATTTTGGTTTGTCTTTTGAATCGGTAAGACTGGTTATCTATGCATTTTCACTCTATTTGATTATTTTGAAATTCGTAAAGAAGATATTAGATGTGTATGCTCTACAGGTGGATGGAGACCCCAATGTAGATATACAAGTTTTGATTACTAATTTTTTTAAGGCGATGGTAATTGCAATGTCTTTTACAACTATCTGGTCATGGTTGTTGGAAATTGTCATGGATTTTGGAGAAAAGTTAATAAAAGCAGTAAATGCCACATCTATTAATCGGCAGATAAGTACATTACAGGAATTAGATACCGGAAATGTGGATGTGGGTTCACCTACCACTGCATTAATCCCAATATTCGTATTGTTGGCACTAATTATGTGGTGTGTATTACTAAAAGATGGAATGGAATTCTGGATAGTAAGATTAGGTGTTCCTCTGGCATGCTGTGGATTAATGGATTCTGACCAAGGTGTATTTAAGCAATATATGAAACTTTTTCTGAAGGAAATAGTAACAGTGCTAATAAGGGTATACACATTGCATATGGCACTATCTATGATAACAGTTAAGGGTGTTGATATATTTTCAAATGACTATATGGGACGAGTTCTATTAGCCATAGTTGCAATAATCGTAGCATTTAAACTTCCAAAGACTTTATCAGATTTCATTCTGCAACCAAATGGAGGAGGCGGTGCCAGAGCTATAAGCAATATCTACATGGGGTCCATGCTTTTGCGGGGGGTAATCTAATGGATACATTAAAGGATTTGATTGATGCACTGATGATTATTACGCAGGTGGCATTAGTGCTACGATATATTATATTAAAAATCCAAGCTGCTGATATGGAGGACCAACAGGTGACACAGTACAAGAAACAGCAGAAAAAAATTATAATTGCTCTCATCATGGTCGCTTGCGTCTATGATGTGCCAAGACTGCTGGATTCATATTTTGGCAGTAAATAATCTATGTAATGAGGTGATAAAGGTGGAAAAGGATACAGGTAAGATTTCGTTATTTATTCCGCAAGGATTAAAAGCGGAACGTGAATATTTTCAAGGGTTTGGCAGAAGGGAATTGTTACAAGCGTTCTATGGGTCATTTGTCGTGTTGTTTATAATAGTAATCGGTTATATATTAAATCACAGCATTCTTTATGTTGTAATGGCATTACTTCTGGGCGAGACTACCGTTGTATCTGTAGTATCAAGGTCACAGGTAACAAATATGTCGGTGGTGTCAAATATATGGTATGCAATGAGATATTTAAAAGAACAGCAGGAATACCGGTATCGACAGATGGATGAAGGAGATAGGATAGGTGGTGATGTGAAATGATATTATACCTGGCAAGCACAGAGAATAAAGATTTGTTGAAGTGGATGGAGCAGGATGTTCAGGTAAGGATATATCATGAACCGGATATGCAGACGAAATTTCGCAAGGAGCTACCATATATGGCATCCGTTTCACATGTAATCGTAGATGGAAGTGGAATTGATATGGCAACATGGAAAGCAGCGGTTGATTTGTTACAGACAGCTAAAGAAATACCGTTGCTACTTCTTATTTCTGATAAAACTATTCCGGATACCTACCAAAAGCATGAAGGATATGCAGTATTGAATCAGGCTCACAAGGATATAAAAGAAGAACTAGAACGTTGGGTAGACCAAAAAGAAGATATAGCCCATACATGGATTGCAGTGGCCGGATTAACTCCATCTGCAGGAACGACAGCGGTTGCTATGCATATAGCAGGGTATATTACCAGCCAGAAACAAAGAGTTGCGGTGACGGAGTTGGGAGATATATTCCCAACTTTGGCCGCTTACTATGGATGGGATGAGCTGGAGCCGGATGTGTGGAATTGGGGCGGAACAAATTATAATCATGGCAGCATTGATGAAGCTAGTCCTTATACAGTATTTGATTTAGGGGTCATGAATCAGAAGGTTCATGCTCTATGGAATCGGTGCGAGATTAAGATTTTGGTTGCAGATGGTAAACCGTATCGTTTAGAGGAGCTTGCAACACGATTAAAGGAGCTGCGGGAGTTTCCGGGAAAGACCATATTAGTCTTTAATTTTGTACCGGAGGCAGAAAAACCAATATTACGAAAACGGTATAACAGTGAAAATGTTATGGTATGGTTTGCACCATATCAGCCAGATTTTTTTGAAATATCCGGAGAATATCAAGAATTGCTTAATGGCTATCTTAAACCGTTAGAGGTCAGTAAAAAGAAACGAATTGAATTTCCTAAGCTGGCATTTCATAAAAGCATTCATGTACCTAAGGGAAAAAAGTTAGCTTGTATCTTATTATGTATCCTTGTAGCCGGAGTAGGAATTGGATTCGGAAGTACCGCCTTTATGACGAAAAGAGATAGGCGGTATATAGAAGTTGAAGCTATTCCGGTGATGGACTTTACCGCTACTACAAGAATCCGAATGTTATTGACAGAGGAAGCTGCGGCAGAAATGGAATCGGCTGCGGCACCGGAACAGGCAGAAGTAACAACAGAGCTGAACGGGATACCTGCAGGAGATACAGCGGATACTACAGCAAATAAAGATGCTTCTATGAATCTTCCGGAACAGACAGAAAAAGCGAATATGACAAAAAGTGAGCAAAATACTACAGAACAATATACAGATACAGAGACAACAACAGAAGCAGCGGTTACAACAGAGATTCAAGTACCCTTGATACCTTCTCTTAGTGGCTATCATGGACAGATATATACCGGCACCGAAGTTGTCACAATTATGAACCAATTTTCCGGTCAGTATGTTGCAATGCATCTGATTACCAGAAGTTCGGATGGATGGTATAATTATTATTCTGATGGGGCAGCGGCGAATGCGGTAAGTGATGGAATTGCTCAGATTGATACAAGCTGCAGTTTTTTGTGTCAGGTTATACAAGTGAATGAAGAAGATGTTGGATTAATGTTTGTGCAGCAATAAAGTAGTATATTAGAGGTGAGATAGGAGGTTGCTATTATGAAAGATGTAATTATGAAACAGAGAAGTTAATGTTAATTAGATACATATAACTAAATTATATGTATAGAAAAACCACCCCAAAACTTTGACCGAGCAACGGGGTGGATTTTCTATTCCATGTAAGGTCAAACCACCTTGTGGGCGATTGTTCCTTTGTAAGCTCAGTTTAACATTTTAACTTGTGAAAGTAAAGCACATTTGTAATAGTTCGTAACGCTGTTACTTAAAAAACAACAAAAGAATATTAGATTATAACATAATAGACAAATTTTGGTTTGTGTGATAATATTGATACAAATAAATTCTATGTTTTGACATTTTTTGCAATGTACTTATGATAATATCACCTTAATAGTTGTGTTGAGGTGAGATATGAAGTCTAAAGTGATTTTTTTTCATACAAATGAGAAAAAGGGTGGATGTACTATGAAAGATATAACACTGGATAAGAAAAGGGAAATAGAAGATGTTGTTACTAATATTTTATCGGATTATGATTTTTCGAAAGATATTTCTGTTGATATTGTAACATTGGTAAGGAATGATGGTTTTCTGGTGCAAAATGCAGATATGCCAATTGATGTAACCGGGTATTTGGCAGTAAATGACAAGAATCCTGTTGATGAAAAAGGACGATTCAATCGATTAATTGTAGTTAATACGAAATTTAGAAATCCCGGCAATGAAGAAAATGTTGTATTGAAAAAGAGTCGTTTTATAACAGCTCACGAGTATGGGCATTTTATTTTACATAAAAAAGACCAAGAGTTATATGCACATAGAGACAGTGACAAACGAGAAAAACCGGAAGAATTGGAAGCTGATTATTTTGCACGAAGTATATTAATGCCAATGAAACAGTTTTCATTATTTAATCAAGTAATAAATAGCATTTTATCAAATGCCAATGGTATAGAAGAATCAGATTTGATGAAAGTTCGGTTGTTAAGTACTTTATTTAAAGTTACTACGGACAAAGTAAAAAAAAGGTTGGGGGATATTAGCGAATTTAATACCGCTAATGCATAAGTAATGTCAAAAGGAGATTATATAAGAATAATGTCTGAAATAGCTAAAATAGCTAAGACAGATGTTGATGATGAGGATGATTTTGATGATAAGTCAAAGCAGGAAATTACAAAACGTGATGGGCGATATACGGATTTATTAGAGCATTTCGTACAAATAACTCGAAAAAGAAATTACGCAAAAGAAAAAAAGAAGTGGACTTTCTTTTGGATTATTATGGTGCTACTTATGGCATTAGGGATATTAGCAATTGCAACAGTCGTGGTTCTTTTAATTAAATGTACGGGTGAACAATTAGTAAATGTCGTACCTGCAATTATTACTGCGATTGTTGGATTTTCTGCTTCAATTATTGCAATTCCATTGGCAATTACTAAATATTTGTTTAGTACAAAAGAAGATAAGTATATTACTGAAATTATCTCACACACACAAGAGCATGACTTAGCAGGTAGAAGAATTATTAAGGCATTGAGAGATGTAAACGACAGTACTGAACAAAAAATGATTCAATAGAATATATAAAATTATTTTCCATCTTGTTCAAATAAAGGGCAAGATGGTTTTTTATGTATAGAAAATCCCTCCTGAGTTTTGAGAAAAAGTTATCCACAACTCGTACCAAAATATAGAGATTTGAAAGAAACTTATGCACAAAAATAATTGAGTTATACCGTTCTCAACAATCACTGAATATGCTATAATCAATTTATAGAACAGATACAATATTTATAAAAACTGCCATGGATTGGCAATCTTGTATGATATTGTGAAGGTAAAGATAAGCAAGGGAGGAATGACATATGAGACTAAAGAAATTAATTACAACCGCAGTTATAACGGCTGCAGCATTAATGATGACAACTGCATTGCAACCCAATGATGCGTATGCAGCTTCCGGCTGGCAGAAAAATAATACTGGTTGGTGGTGGGAAAACGCAGACGGCAGTTATCCGGCAAACGCATGGAAGCAGATAAATGGTACATGGTACTATTTTGATGGGTCCGGTTATATGACAACCGGCTGGCAGAAGGTTGGAGGCACATGGTATTACATGGATAGTTCAGGGGCTATGCAGACCGGCTGGGTAAAGGTAGGAAATACATGGTATTATATGTATAGTTCAGGAGCAATGGCAGCCAATACAGTGATTGATGGTTATACAGTGAATGCTGACGGAGCATGGGTAACAGGTGGTTCATCATCCTCTGCATCAGAAACCGGATGGATACAGGATGGAACCGGATGGTGGTATCGTCACTCAGATGGTAGTTATACAACTAATGCATGGGAAAAGATAGATGGAACCTGGTATTATTTTAACGCTTCCGGATATATGTATACCGGATGGCTTAAATCCGGAAAGTATTGGTATTATCTAAATAATAACGGTTCCATGGCGAGAAATACATACATTGGAGATTATTATGTAGATATGGGCGGACGTTGGCTGACCGGAACAGAGAAAGATAAGTATTTACAGGCTCTTCCGGTTGCACAGAGCATTGCAGCCAGTGTCGGAACAGAAGGAACTGACTTGGAACGGGTTTCTGCAGCGGCAAAAGCGGTCAGTGCTTACTGTGAAAGTCAATACTATACTACCGAGGGAAATAATTACTATACCGCCTATGGACTCTTTATTAGCAGAGAATTTTCATGTGCAGGGGCAACAAGAGGACTGGGAATGGTACTTGATTGCATGGGATATGACTGGTCACATGCTTATGAGAATCAATGGCATCATCAGTGGTGCATTTTGGAAATGGATGGACAAATTGGCTGGGCTGATGGACAAATCGGATGGGTTGGATATGGTGACTATGAATCCATACAGAATACAGCATCGGTTACTATTACAGAAAAGGATGTAAGTGACTATATTAAAGAAGTAATGGGCGACAAATATACAGGTGAATCATGTTTAACAAATTAAAAAGGAAAGTTATCTATTAACCGACTTAAAAGGAAGTCATACTGACTTCCTTTTTTAGTGCAAAAAATTCAGGAGAGACAAGTATTAAGGGTTAGATTACTTGTCTCTCTTTTTATATAGAGAAGAAAAATTTAAGGAGTGTGATAAAATGAAAACAAGAAGGAAAGGACTCTGGAAAGTATACGCTATTGTATTTGTGACATTGATAGTTATGCAGAGTCTGGCAGGGGTAAATACGGTTTTTGCTGATGTAACAACCCTGCATTGTCTGAATGTATGGACATCCGACAACATGACAGTCTACAAAAATGCGACGGATACGGTGTCGCATCCACAGATTATGTATGCATCTGGTACGGAGAAGCCGGTATTCTGTATTGATTTGGGAAAGGCTGCGGCGACAGGAGATAGTATAAGAACTGTTGCACAGGCAGATTATACGAGACTGAATGACAAGCAGAAGCAGGCAATCGGATATGTACTGGGTAGTAATGCACAGTTGACACCACCCATAGGGGCGATTAATGGGTATGCCGGTGCAGACTATACGGATACGAACGTTCAACAGCAAATGAAGTGGTTCTGGTCGACACAGCTTATGATATGGTACTTTATTGATTACTATGATGATGGTACGGCAGACTGCTGTGGAATGAACTGGGATGGTGTAGAGGCAACCTGTAATGCCGGATGGGGAGATTTAACAGAATGTAACCGCATATGGTATTACGTGATTAACATGATGCGAATTCCGACCTTTGCGGTAGATTACTATGGTGTTGATGATGCCAATACGCCATCCTATGAAATGACATGGAATAACAGTAGCAATCAGTATGAAGTCATACTACATCATACAGATGCGGAAAGCCGGGTCATGGCTCACTATGAGGAACCAACAGGAAAACTTCGTTGTATGGTCTGCAATGCGGATGGTACTGCCAATGATAATGGAGAATACCTAAAGGTGTATACGACAGAAACCATTGCACAGGATTCCGCCCTGGAAATGTGGGGATATAAGGAAGGTAAAATAGATGATTATAAATTTGATGCCAATGATAGTAATCCACAAGAGATGTGCGAAGCCGGTGGGAATGTCGATGCTCCACCAGTCTGGTTCAAATTCAAGGTATATACAGCCGGAGATTCGGATTTAACCATTAGTAAGAAGGATATAACAACGCAGGAAGAATTACCGGGCTGTACGTTGTCTGTGACTTCTCCGGATGGTAGTATTACATATGATACTTGGGTATCAACCAGTGTTCCGCATCCGATTACCGGACTTACAACAGGCACCTATGTCTTACATGAGTTAATTCCGTCAAGCGGATACACATTAGCAAATGATGTTACTTTTACTTATGATAGGGCATCTGGTACAGCTCAATCCGTAACTATGTATAATCAAAAAACCAGGGTAGAGCTGTTAAAAACGGATGAAGCCGGGAATCCACTGACAGGTGCCAGGCTGGAAGTGCGGAAAGCAGACGGAAGTTTCGTAGAGAGTTGGACATCTGGAACAACTGCTCATGTAATAGAAGGACTGCCAGCAGGAAATTACATATTAAGAGAGACACAGGCACCAAGCGGATATACGATAGCAGCGGATAAGCCATTCACAGTAACGCAGGTAAATCAGACAGTAGCGGTTACTATGGCAGATAAGAAGACCAGAGTAGAATTACTAAAAACGGATGCATCCGGAAATCCATTAGCCGGAGCGAAGCTGGAAGTACGGAAAGCAGACGGAAGTTTTGTGGAGAGTTGGACGAGTGGGGCAACTGCTCATGTAATTGAAGGGCTGCCAGCAGGAAATTACATATTAAGAGAGACACAGGCACCTGTGGGATATACCCTTGCTGCAGATGTGTCGTTTACTGTAACCTCGGTAAATCAGACAGTTACAGTCACAATGGAAGATAATATGGTGCTGGGAAAGATTCGGGTGTATAAGACTGGAGAGCAGGTTATCGGTTCTACTGAATATAGTTCAATCTATGGTTCTTTTCATCGGTTGGATTTCGAGCAGAAGCCATTAGAAGGAGTCGTATTTGCCCTGTATCGTGAGGATGGTACATGGATAGGTAATTTGACAACCGACCGTAATGGTTATGCTGAATCTGCGTATTTGGAATGGGGTAATTATTACCTGATTGAAGTTAAGACGAAAAACGGCTTGGTGAATAAGCAGGAAAAGATACCGGTATCCTTAACTTGTCCGGATAGTTATCATGAAGGAATTTACTATGCGGACGTAACTGTTAAAAATGAGGTTGGTGATACCGAAATTAATGTATACAAGCAAGGGGAAATCTTAAATGTAGAACAGGGAACTTATTCGTTTGGAAAGAAACCATTGCCGGGCGTAATTTTTGGAGTATATACGGCAAAGGATATTTTGGATTATCAGAATCAGGTAGTGCTGACAGCAGATTCTTGTATTGGCTACATTAAGACAGGAGCTGATGGCAAAGCGACCTTGCGGGATGCCTTATGTGAAGGTGAATACTATTACAAAGAGGTACAAACGATAGACGGTTATATTCTGGACACGACAAGGAAAAATTTCACCCTTTCATTAGGAAATACAGAATTAAACACGATGGATGTAAATAAAGAAAATCCGGATGTAAACAAACTTTACAAAGCAAGGCTGCAGCTTACGAAAAGTGACAGTGCAGATTCGAATGTAGTATTAAGTGGAGTTGAGTTTCAGCTTTATAATGAAAAGGATGAGCTTATGGGAACCTATGTAACAGATGAGTCGGGAAGAATAATAATTGATGACCTGCCATATGGTTCTTATTACTTTGTGGAAACAAAGACAGCAGATGGTTATGTTATAGACACATCTCCACATCGTTTTACTGCAGATACGGAAACGATGAATCTTGATGTAACTAATGAAAAACAACCTGAGACACCAAAGACCGGTGATTCAGCTCCAGTAGGAATGCTTATAGCACTCATAGCTGGAGCTTTTTCTTTCGGTATCATGTGCTTCAGATTACAGAAAAGAAAAAGGTAATGCAGGAAATACAAGTAAATTAGTTCATTGCGTTCAAATAATGCATATGCTATAATGGCATCAGCTAAGAAAAGAGATTAGTGTCATCTGTACACAAAACGAACCCCCAGAAGCCATCACTTCTGAGGGTTCTTCTCTATTTGGTTGATAGAGCATCCATTAGGCTAGGTAAATGCTACATAAAGAAACATAATATGAGCCGAATAGGCTCTTTTTAATTTTAAGGAGGGATTTTATATGAATAAAGTAATTATGATGGGCCGTTTAACAAGGGACCCGGAAGTTCGATACTCTCAGGGAGCAAGTCAGACCGCAATCGCAAGATTTTCACTTGCTGTTGACCGCAGATGGAAGCGGGAAGGTGAACCGGATGCAGACTTTTTTAATTGTACTGTATTTGGCAGACAGGCAGATTTTGTTGAGAAGTATTTGAGACAGGGAACCAAGGTCGTTATTACAGGTCGTGTGCAGAATGACAATTATACGAACAAAGAAGGTCAGAAGGTATATTCTGTACAGATTATAGTAGAAGAGATAGAATTTGCAGAGAGTAAGAATGCGGCAGGTAATGCCGGCGGTTCTGTATATCAGGCAGATTCCAGACCGTCTCCAAGTCAGGCAGCCGGTGATGGCTTTATGAGTATCCCGGATGGTGCTGAAGAGGAGTTACCATTCAATTAGAAAAGGGGGAATCTGTATGAAGTTAATTATTATATTCGTTTTGGGAATGGCTGTGGCTGCCTATTTTTTATTTTTTGACAATAAGAAACCCAAAAAGGATAAAAACGGTAAAAAGACAACACAGGAATTTATTAATGTAATTGATATAAGTCCGGAAGGAATTATAGAGACAAGAGATGGATATTATATCGGAACTTTAATGGTTTCAGGTAGGAAAACGGATTTGTTAAGCCGGAGGGAGCAGCAGGGGCTTATAGACCAACAGACAGCAGAAGTATCCACTCTAGCTTCTGGGTGGCAGATATTAGCAGTTTCTCAGCCGGAGGATAATGCCGCTATTGTGTCTCAGTATAGTGAATTACTGGAAAACACACAAAACATGATTCAGAAGAAGCTGCTTCGGGAAGCCATTCGATTTCAGAATAAGCTGGTGTTAGACGGAGAAAACATGGAGCGGCAGTTTTATATCAAATTGTGGGAAGTAAAACGTGACGGAGCAGAACAGGAATTAGGCAGCCGGTTAAATCAATTTGCAAAATGTTTTGATGTAAGCGGATACACCTGTGAACGAGCCAACCGGGAGGAGGTTATCCGCCTTTGTAATATGATTCATAATCCTACAGCTCTGTTATATGAGGCAGATGATATTGAGTATGGAATGCCAAGGATTATTTATTGACGGAGGTGGAGAAGATGAGCAAAAAAAAGAAGGAATTAGATGCCGGGCTATTAAATGTCATAGCACCCATAGCTTTACAGTTTAATCATACAACCATGCAGATTGGTGATAACGCAGCGAGAGGATATGGAGTGGTACGATATTCTTCAGATAATCAGCCGGGGTGGATTTCAAAGATAACGAATCTGCCAAATTCGGTAGTATCTGTAACGTATAATCCTGTAGATACCGAGGAAATGATAGCGGTATTAGATAGTAATATTAATGCAGCCAAAAAACGAAAGGAGGACGCAAAGAAGCAGTCAGAAGAGAGCGGGGCAGAAAAGGAAGTGCGACACTCTAAAAAGCTGATGGATGAAATTGACGATAATAATGAGAGTATAGGGCTTTTGTCTACGGTTGTGGTTCCAATGGCAGGCGAAAAGGTAATGGACCGGGTAGACCGGAAAGCAAAAAGTGCAGTTAAAAAAGCAAAATGCCGGATGCGGTGCATGGTAAATATGCAGAAGGATATATTTAAGCAAATATCACCAACATATATTCCGCAGGAAAACATAACAGAAGTAACCGGCAGAGTAACTCCCTTACGTACGCTGTTAGGAGGTTTTCCGTTCCAGAAATCCGGATTAAATGATAACAGTGGATATTATTTTGCAAAGGATGATTCCGGAGGCATTGTAACTATGGACATCTGGAAGCGTCAGGGAGACCGCACAAATACGAATATTGCAGTGCTGGGGGTTCCGGGTGTCGGCAAATCCACTAAAATAAAAGATATGATGGTAGACGAATACATGATGGGAACGAAGGTTCTTGTTATTGACCCGGAGGACGAATATAAAGAACAGTGCCGGGTATTAGAAGGTTCGTGGCTGAATGCTGCAGGAGGTTCCAGAAGTCGGATTAATCCGCTGCAAATTCAGGAAATACCGGTGGATGAGGAGGACGAGTATTATCGAGACGAAGGCTGGGGTATGGGAGCATTAGCTTTATACCTGAAGCATTTAGAGACATTTTTTACATTGTATTCACCCAGCATTGATGATTATAAGTTGTCCTATCTTAAACAGGCATTAATAGAATTATATGATAAGCATGGAATCCGTTTTGATACAGATGTATCGGCTTTGAAAAATGAAGATTATCCGATTATATCCGAGCTGGTAGACCTGATGAAAGAAAAGGCTGCTACAGAACAGAAAGTAACCTACTGGCAGGATTTGGTTGATTTGTTATGGGATATGGCATATGGAGCAGATGCATTTTTATTTAATGGACATACAACGATTAATGCAGGCAGTAAATATACTTGCATTTCAACATCCGGCTTAAATGATGCTTCAGAGAGGATAAAACGGACACAGTATTTTAATTTATTGACATGGGCATGGAAGGAAATCAGTAGAGACCGTACGGAGCGGGTCATATTAGTATGTGATGAGGCATATCTGTTGGTTGACCCGGATATACCGCAATCACTCATATTCCTTCGAAATGCGATGAAGCGGGCCAGAAAATATGAAGCGGGTATTTGGGTAATTACTCAGAATGTAATTGATTTTCTGAATGATAAAGTAAAGATGTACGGTCAGGAGCTTCTCGATAATCCGTCATACAAGATACTTATGGGTATTGATGGAGCAAATCTGGAGAAGGTAGTAGAATTATATCGCCTGACGGAGCAGGAAATCACATTGCTGGAAGCAAAGCGGCGAGGACATGCTATCCTGATGGCAGGAAGGCGGCGGATGCATGTGAAATTTGATATAGCAGACTATAAATTTCAATACTTTGGTACCGCAGGCGGAAGGTAAGGTGATGAAATGAAGCGAGGAGTGATATGGGGCAGCGTAGGTCTGCTCCTTTTTATATTGTTATTTGCTTCAGGGGCAGAAAGTCAGCCTGCAGATGTTATCCCTGGAGAAATACCGATTGTATATTACAACCAGGCAGATTCAGCATGGGGTAATAATTACTACGATACAAGGGATGAAAAAAGCCAGACAATAGCCAGCGGTGGGTGTGGTCCCACTTCGCTGGCTATTGTATATAGTTCTTTAACCGGTGAAGAAAAGAATCCGGCAGATATGGCGGTCTATGCGATGCAGAATGGATATTGTGCAGCACCACAGGGGAGCTATCGTTCGTTGTTTACAAGAGGAGCTGCCGGATTAGGGCTTACAAATGAGTACGCAGGAGAAGATTTATCAGAGGCATTAAAGTATTTAGAAGATGGAGATTTAATAGTGGCTCTGATGGGAAAGGGTATCTTCTGTGATGGCGGGCATTTCGTAGTAATCCGGGGAATTACGGATGAAGGAAATATCCTTGTAGCTGATTGCTGGAACAAAGAAAATAACTCGAAGGAATTTACTACAGTTGTAATTGAGCAGAACCTCAAAAAAGATGGAGGAGGATGCTTGTGGGTATTAGGATATGAAGATAAAGGAGAAGCAGAATGAGAAAAGGCGAAAAGGGAAGACAGGCAGAATTATTTATTTGGGGAGGGCTTTTTATATTATGTATAATCGGCTCTCTCTTTTATTTTATTAAGGATAGAACCGTAACTGAACCTGCTGAAATTACAGAGGCTACAGAAGCTGCAGAAAGCATGGAGCCGGTTGCAACATCGCAACAAACGGAAGTAACAACAGAGATGGATATACTTCAAGAAAACACAACAACTGAAGATATGGAGTCTATAGAACCGGAAACGGAAGCAACAGTAGAACCGGAAACAGAATCAGGGGATATGCCATCCGGAGTTATCACAGAATAAAAAATATCCCACCTGTTTGGCACCAGGTGGGATTCGGGTTAAGCATTTCAAACACAAAAAACACTTAACAAACATTTCAAAATGTTCCTTTACTATAAATTGATTTTTTTGATTTGTCAAGTGTTTTAGAAAAATAAATGAGAATTCAGAAGAGGTAAAGGATATGGAACGATTTGAAACGAAATATGATTTAATGAATCGGGTTTATAAAGATAATAGATTGAAGAGAACAACGAAAGCAGTCATGCAATATCTGGTTGCGTTGTCCGGAAAAGAAAAGTGTAATCCGGCGGTATCTACGATTGCACAGGCAATCGGAATGTCAGAGCGAACCGTCCAGCGACATATGCGGCTGTTAGAGCAATATGGCTATCTGGAGCGAAAGAGTCGGTATTATCGGCATGAGCAGATTACCAATGAATATGTATTTATATTGTCCGTAGTAAATGAAAATGAAGCAAAGGTTCTGCCAATCGGGATAAAGGAGACTGAATCCGATATATCAGAAGCAGGAAAAGCTGCAGCAGGGATACCTGCTCATCCGCTGCGAAAGAAAGATTATCTGAAATGGATTTACCGGGATAATCAGAAGCTGCTACCTGCAGAGAAAGTGTTACTTACATATCTAGTGCATAAAGCAAATGTGCATGGCAGAGCATATGGCCGGATAAATGCTATTTGTCATGACATACGAATTTCCCGGAGACAGATTAGAAAGTTGTTGTGCAGCATCCGGAGAAAAGGGATAGTTCAAGTAAAAAATAATCAAAACACAATTACAGTGCAGCTTCAACCAATAGGAGAACAGGCGGCTCTGGAGGAGGTTAAAGAAATGATTCCGGCCAAGAAGCAGGATGCGGTTATCCAAAACAACAGTGACTATGAAAACCATATACGTGAAAATATTCGGAAGGGCAAATTTTTTAGAAGAGTACCTTTTATCCGGGAAATTATACAAGGAATCCGATTAGCCCTCTACCATTTTCTTTCATAATGTCGATTTTGTCACCCAGACGATACAATAGGATACCGAAAAGAAATATAGGTATGCAATAAGACAGAATAATAATTACTTTAGTATTTACAAAAGTAATTACATTTTGTATAATATAGGGTGTCTGGAGGACTGGATATGAGAATGGAAAAGCTAACTAAATTTAATAGAGGTCAATCATCCAAAATCTTTAAAAGTGTTGTTGAGACAGGAGACCCGGTTGTTGTAACGCAGCATAATGCTGCAATGGTAGTAATACTGACAGCAGAGGAATATATGCAATTAACCCAAAAGACCATTCAAGTAGAATTACCAATATGTGAGAAGTCATTGGAGGATTGATGCTATGCGTGTAATGAAGGATATTGATATTAGGCAGTCATTAGTGGAAAAGTTAATACATCAAAATGAAGGACATGATTATAGAATTATACAGGAATTAGCTATTTGTGATGGGGTTTCCAGAGCAGATATTGCAGTAGCCAATGGCAGTTTGTGTGGATATGAAATTAAGAGTGATGCAGATACACTAGAACGCTTACCATCCCAAATGTTATATTATAATCAAACCTTTGATAAGGTTTTTATAGTAGTTGGTACAAAGTATGAGAATAGAATTTTGGAATATATTCCAGACTGGTGGGGGATTTATATTGCTTCTTATGACAAGCATGGGGATGTAATTCTAAAGCAGAAAAAACGTGGTAGAGTAAATAAAGAGATTAGTGCAGATGCACTTCTGAAATTATTATGGAGAGCGGAGCTGGTTGAATTATTAAAGCAGCATGGGGTAAAATCATTGTCAGGCAAGAATAGAAGAATTCTTCGGAAAATGGCTGCAGAGAAAATTTCCCTTAAAGACATTAGAAATTTTACAAGAGAGCAATTAAAAAACAGAACGGAATGGAGAGAATAGGTATCCATTCCGTTCTGCTTGTTATATAGTGTTTTCTATTAAGGAAATATGATGATTTGTAGAATAACTAACCCATGTTGTCGAATTGCCCGGAGAATTTGAAATGCCTTCCGCAATATTATAAAGCATGTTATCGGCCCATGAATACGTTGCTCCGGCAAATTCACCACTATCAATAAGGAGCTGAATGCAGTTTCTAACGTTACGAATATCTAATCCTCCCATTTTGGTGGAATAGCTTTTAATATAAAGATAGCTAGTAGGAGTAGTATATTTAATTTTGAAGTTGACAGACATACCCGGTACAAAGGTTATTTCCTCAATGTCAGTGGTTCCATAATCAGAGAAAATGTAATGGAAGTTATGTTCTGATGAGATTTGTTTGGCAAGTGTATGTAATTTATTTTCTAAGCGTTCTGATGAATAAACTTGATGCCTTTCCCATGATTGTACCGCTTTTGGAAAAGATGAAGACGCAATTATAATGGAGTGATATTCATGGATGTTTGTTATTTCTGCACATACCGATTTAAGAACAGTGGATTTTATAAATAAATCATTAGGAGAAATATATTGTAAATCCAATATTAAATCTGTATGATTGCGGCTGATTGTATTTGAGGCAAATAAAGGATTTAGCATATCGTTTATTTTTTCAAATTCATTATTTCTTATACGGATAGCTACACCATTAGAAGACAGGGTTTTCCAGTCATTGATATATTCAATAGAAGATAAATCAATAACAGGGGTTCCTAGACCATCTATGATAAGAGCAGGAGCTTCTTGCTCAAGAAAATCTGAAAGAGCTTCTGGTTCATCATTATACCAAGCTGACATAAAATAAAAGTAGAATGAATGTCCGAACCAAAAGGAGTCTATCAAATCGGATATAGGTTTCTTCTTCTTCTTTTGGCTGGCACTGGGAAGCGGAATTTCAAATAGTGGTTTGATTTTATCCTTGAAATCATCTTGTAGGTTTAGTAAGGCTTTCTGTTCTCCGGCTTTACATTTCAAAATAGGTACATAGTTTTCAATCATAATATAATTCCTCCTTTGGATTATCTTTGGTCATATCTGCTTAGTAGGCAGTCTCAAAATGTCGCACAAGTCTTTTTATAATGTTAGCATTTTCACTTATACCGTTCTTATGGGTTAAATATAATTCATTTTCGGTATCCACTTCATAATTATTTTCCCATAGCTCTGGGTCATATTCGCTAATTATTCTTTTGATTTTGAATAATTGTGCTTGTGAGTCAATTGTAATGATGACCCAGTTTTTTCCGTAATTCTTTATTTTTGCATAATCCGCAATATGCCAAACAAAAGCGTTCCAGACAGAGACGTATTTATTACAACTTCTTGCAACTTGGGATACTGTTATTTTGTTTTCTCCTCGGGTAAGTAATAGGTTCATTTTTTCGCTCCTTTCATTTGTTTAACAGCAGTGCTTAAGTAACGGTGGTTCTTTTTTTATAAAAGTTATATAGTAGATTAGCTTAGATACTTGCAAATTCTATTAAAACAACTTTGTATATTATTCAAATCATCCTGAAGAAAAGTAAAAATAGAAATACCATATGTTTCTAGAAAGGCATTTCTCTTATAAAATTCAATAGGAGATAGCCGGTTACTCGCATAATGTGTGGATGATGGGCTAAGCTCAATTCCTATTTTTTGAGATGTACGCAGATTAATTATTAAAAAATCTAATCTATATATGTGCTTTATTGCTCGGTTATCGAAACGAAATTCAGGAATTAGCAAAGGGGTGGAGAAACGCTTGTTAGGTGGAAGGCTTGATAAATAATTAATATAGCAACGTATAAATGCTTTCTCATAGGGAGATTTGCTTGCATTAATTATTAGATTGTAAAATTTATCATAATTATATTTATGTAATAGACCGTCAGGTGTAACTACTCCTGCTGTTTCCAGGTGGAGGATGGTCCAATAATCAACAGAACGGTTATCGATGCGTCCGTTTTTCCATGGAAATGTTCCTGCTTTTGGAAAATAAATGGGGTTCTTATATAAAGCCATAATGTTTTTATTTTCATTCATATATATTACATCAATACTGGATATACCATCGTTCTGTGGTAATTTATGTGTCAGAAATCCATTTGTTCTAGGATTGTTATAACGAGGATTTCTATAAACATCCTGGTTCGGGGATAGACTTATCCTGGTATTGAAAAAGTTGTCTACTTCAATAAATAGGTCATCATCTACATCCGGATGCTTTGAATTATATGTAGAATAAATGCAATAATAAAGTTTAGAATCACTGACGTGAGTTAATATGCCAAGATATAAAACTTGGGTTGTATAAAACAGGCAAGTACTTTTTTGATGAGGAGCAAATCCTGATTTCTGAAAAAAAGTACTATCTTTTTCTAAAAGAGGATAGTAATATTCGCGGTTTTGATTATAGCTAATATCCAGATATTCTAGAAATTCACGATTTCTTTTGTATTCAGTATATATAAAATATTCAATGCTATTTAAGTCAATTCGATTCATTTCGTCACCTCGTTCTTTAGTAATGCAGAGAATACACGTTCGCACTTAACGACCCAACTCAGTAAATAAAAATATTAAGGCGTGCAGATATGTAAATATGTAACCTTCCCGCACTTTTTTATCCTATATCTTTTTTCTTTGTTGTAGTAGCTCCGGAAAGTTTCAAATCTAAAACTTTCCCTATAACAATCTGTTTCCCATCTGAATTTAAGGTACGGTAATTATCTATTAGTTTCTTTTCGTCAGTAGAAAGTTGCTCGCCATGAATAACTTCTTTTGCATCAGGTGAACTAGATAAACCTAAAAGATAATCAGCCGAAACATTAAATATTTCAACAAATTTAATTATTATATCAGCGGGAGGAATCCGTTCAGATTTCTCGTAGAATGAAATCATCTTAGGTGTTAAACCTATTTTTTCAGCTAATTCTCTTTGAGTTATGTGTGATTGGGTTCTTAAAGTTTTAATTCTGTTTCCAATAAGCATAAATTCACCTCATTAAAAATTATATCAGAAAACAACTTGACATTGAACAAAACGTACTGTACTATGAGTACATAAGAACTGACGGTACAAAGCGGAGGAATTGAAATGGAAAAATTAAAAATCATGCGTATTCAAAAGGGAATGTCAATATTAGAATTATCAAAAAAGAGCGGAATATCTGAACGTTATTTGAGGTTTATAGAAAATGGAGAAAAAACACCATCATTAAGAACGGCACGAGCAATTGCATATGCCTTAGGGGTAAAAATAGATGAAATTTTGTAACAAAAATGAACTAATAGTACATATTGCAAAATGGAATTTTCAACAAACATGAAAATAAGCATAAGAAACACATAAGTTAACAATGAAACTGGAAGAAGTATTGCAATTATGCTATACTCAATTTGTATAATTGAAAAAGAAAGCAGGATGCGTTTCTGATGTGACCTCTAGTACATACGAAAGAGGGTGATGCCAGTGAACACGATGGAAGTATTAACATTACTTTTAGTAGTATTCTCGGTATTATCATATCTTCGAGATACTCAGGACCACGATAATAAAAAGAAATAGTATCCCTGCCCGGCAAAAGTAAGGATACTATTCTTTAGATATTCTACTGAGGGCAATCGGAAATGCTTCCGATTACTTTCTAACTAGATTATACATGAGGCTGCTTGCAAATGCAAGTAGCCTTTTTAGGTTGAAAGGAGAGAAAAATTATGAATCCAGTTAGAAAGTATAAAAAATCAGAATTAACACAATATGCCAAGCAATGTGCGAAAATGTCAGATAATTTTATGGACCACTGTCTTTGTGCGGAGGAATTGTCAAGAAATGAAATATGTAGAGAGATTGTACATGCTGGTAACGAGGAACTGTTATTAGAAATTTCAAAAAGATTTGCAAAATATGCCGACTGTCATGGTCCTTGGGTAAATGAATGTGCAAGTATTGCCGACTTCTATACCTTCTATGAATTGATTAAAAAAATCATAAACTGTTGTGAAGAAAATGGCTTATTCATTTGTTAGGAAAGAGAAGTAATACAGAAAAGGGAGGAGCTATTATGACACGATTAACAACAATTACATATTTATGGAGGAATTATCTATATGCAAATCGTAGTGGATATTTTAATGATGCAGATGGATTTTTGACAAGAATGTCGTTGATTCGAGATTCTAAAGAAGAAATATTAAATCAAATATTAAGTACAATGCCGGACCAAGCTATGATAGAAGCGGCAAAAGAGGAAATAGAATATCAATTAGATATGATGAAGGATATGGTAGAAGAATATTCTCAATATGTAGAGAAATATCACATTTTTGAATCTCCGGAGGAATGTCAAAAATACTTTTTGGAAGATTTAGTAACAAATGAGTATTTCTATACAGTAGCGTTTGAATGGAAAGAATATGCTGATAATGCATTAGAGGTCATTCAGGGTATGAGGTCTTGTTCAATAGAAGTGGACCAATGGAATTACTTAATGGATTCATTGCTGGAATTACAAGATTTAGATGGAAAAAAGAATTTCGATTGTGTTAGGCAGGAACTCAAAGAGAAAGAAATGTCAGGAAATGAAACTGAAGGTGAAGGAAACGGTTTGAAACCAAAGGAAGATTTTAATATAGAGGATGTTATGAAAGAGATTAAACAAAATGGACCGGTAAGATGTGTACATTTTCGTTAGAAATTAAAGCACAGAAGGGAGAAACCTATGGAAAAGATAACAATATCAAGAGAACTATTAGAACGGATAGAAAATGATGTAGTGGTATCCAGAATTCCGGGTATGCAAAGAATTTACTTATATTTAGATAAGAAAGACATATTGGAAATGGGTGAGTATACTATATTAGCAAATATTAGAAATGATAGGTTGTATACTGTAGGCGGCCGATTGCCGGAACAAACGGCAAGGTTAATGAGAGGTGATGAATTATTAAAGCACTATCAATACGATGAACAATATGACCCACAACAGCAACAAACATCAAAAAATAAACCTTTGGAGGAACGTATATCACAGGGAACATCTGAAGCTCAAAAAGCACAAAATGTATATAATTCCGCTGGAAAAAGGGCAGAAGAACAACAGGAATTAAATAGTAGGCAACCGGCAAAGCAGATTTCGCAATATCCGGCTCCGAATCATCCATTTACCAAGGAACAATTTCGACAAATCCGTTTAGGAGAGATGCATCAGGTGGATGTAACTAAATATTGGGATATTCGTTTGCGAGCAGAACAGATGAAGCAGCTTCGGCTTATGCTGGAGGATGGGGTTGATATTCAGCATCTTGGTTATGCCTCTCCAGATATAACTGTAGATAAATTAGAAGAATTAAGAAAGACCCATAAAGGCGGATATGCACCTAACTATAACTGGAAACTTATGAATGCCGGGCAGATGAGAGAAATTCGCTTAGGTATGGAAAAAGGAGTGCAGACAACAGAATATTCATGGCCGGCATATGGGGCGGAACAGATGAAGCAGTTACGGTTGGGATTGCAGCAGGGATTCGATATATCGGGTTACAAAAATCCTCATTTTACCGCAAAACAGATGTATAACTTACGATGTATACAGGTTTGGGAAAAGATTAAGCAGCAGCTAAGTGAATTATGGCAGGCATTTAAGGAAGCATTTCACCTGAATAACCTAAATAAGATACATCAGCATATAAAGGAACAAGTAACCGGTGGATTGGACAAAGCTGTAAGATATATGGAAAATCCAAAAACAGTAAAAGGAATGGCTCCTGTAGATGTGCCAACGGAAACTGTAGATAATCGCATTCAGGAGACCATACAGGATATTAAGGAGCTTTTGGTATCGCAGGAGCTTGCTGATGAATCTATATTATCAGACGAGAAAATGTCACAGAAAATGGATGAACGTATCCGGAATGCTTTGGATGAATTAATGTCTCCGGAGAATGTGCAGAATCCGGAAAATCAAGAGGCGGTTATAAAGAAAGCTGCAGATAATTTAATGCAGGATACCGGGGCCGAAAAAGTGATGGAAGAACAGAAAGAAGCACTTACCGAAAGCAGTAAACAGGATATAACACAAAATATTAGTGATATGAGAAGTATATACCAGACATGGGTGGATATGGATATTGAGGACTTTGGCGAGGTGTCGACCAAGACACTAGCAGAACTTCAACAAAAAGGTCTTTCACTGGCTAAGGAAAATGGAATATATAAAGTAGTGGCACCGGAGCCGGAAGTATCACAAGAAATACAGCAGCAGGCAATGGAATTGATGGAACAGGCAGAGCAGAGGCAAGTTGCAAATAATATAAAACTCTGCAAGTAAATGATAGTGACCCATAGGAGGAATAACCGAAACGACTTCTGATGATAACGGAGCTTCGGTTATGGCTGGGTTCGACTCCCAGCATGGGTATTTAATTTAATATAGAAAAAAGCATGAATTTCATGCTGCAGGAACAGATTGAGATAAGATAACTGCCGTTGTTAAGCACTCACAGCGTTAATAAAACAGTCTTCAGGTCGTTAATAGGGCCTGCTGGAAAGGGGTAGCGTAATTTACGAGCCGTATGCCAGTTACCTTGTACAGATGTAGACTTGTCCGTCTTAAAGGTTATAAAATGCGAATCTATTAAACCAGTGATTAATGGTTAGTAAAAAATAGTCATATTATTTTGATGAATAACAAGCGGTCATAATGAACAAGCAGGCTTGCGTATAGTATACAGAGGAGCAGGAGGGGTGAAAATGGAAATGCGAGTACAGAATGTAAAGTGTGTAAACGTATTTAAGTCTTTGCAACCGGCAGATATAATTCAGAAATATACAAGGTGCTGGATAGAACTAATTAATCAGTCAGAGCAAAGAAAAAACCAGGTGATACATGAAAAATAGTTTACAAGCTAAAAAATTATATTTATAGTTATTAATTGGATAGTTTGTTTTATCTTCAAGGAGTTGATGATTATGAAAGTAGCAATATACTGTAGACTTTCAGAAGAAGATAGAAATAAACAGTCAAAAACGGATGATAGTGGCAGCATACAGAACCAAAAATCAATGCTAATTCGATATGCCATGGAGCGGGATTGGGAAATCTATAACATTTATAGTGATGATGATTATACCGGCTCTGACCGCCATCGTCCAGAATTTTGCCGCCTTTTAAAAGATGCAGAGGAACGAAGGTTTGACATTATTTTGTGTAAAACGCAGTCTCGGTTTACCAGAGAATTAGAGCTGGTTGAGAAATATATCCATGGATTATTTCCGATATGGGGTATTCGCTTTATCAGCGTGGTAGATAATGCTGATACAGAAAATAAAGGAAATAAAAAAGCCAGACAAATAAATGGATTGATAAATGAATGGTATCTGGAGGATATGTCTGAGAATATTAAAAGCGTATTAACAGACCGCAGAAAAAAAGGTTGCCATATCGGAGCCTTTGCACTATATGGGTATCAAAAAGACCCGGAGAAAAAAGGACATTTGATTATAGATGAAGAAGCTGCAGCAGTGGTTCGAGAGGTTTTTTCATTGTTTGCTCAAGGCTATGGGAAATCGTCCATTGCCCGGATGTTAAATGAAAGAGGGGTACCAAATCCTACAGAATATAAAAGGCAGAAAGGATTAAGGTATCAGCAGCCGGGAACTAAAAATAGTACCTTATGGAAATATTTTGCAATAGCGGACATGCTAGGAAACGAAATGTACATTGGAAATATGGTACAAGGAAAGTATGGAAGCATATCTTATAAAACCAAACAGAATAAGCCACGTCCAAAAAATGAGTGGTATCGGGTAGAAGGTACGCATGAACCAATTATTGATATGGAATTATGGAATGAGGTTCAGGAACTTTTAAGACAGAAAGCAAAGCCTTTTATCACCGGAAATATTGGTCTTTTTGCTAGAAAAGCGAGATGTATGTATTGCGGTTACACCATGCGTTCCTGCAAAAACAGAGAACGGAGATACTTAAAATGTGCAACTAAGCATGTGGCAAAGGATGCATGCATTGGGTCTTTTATTTCGGTATCGGTATTGGAACAAGCTGTTCTTAGTGAGCTGAGGAGTCTGTCAGATACATATTTAAATAAGAATGAATTAGAAGTACAGGTTGTACTGAATCATGGCATGGAAGAAAGGCAGCAATTGCTTATGAAGGAACAGAATCGAATGCAGCAGAAATTAGAGGAATATGTCCGGGGGTTGCGTGAATTATATATGGATAAGGTAAAAGGCGTTATTACCGAAAAAGATTATGTGCAATTGTCTAAAGATTTTACCAATCAAAGAGAACGGTTGGAACAGATGTTAGCAGATTGTGATGAGCAGCTTGCTAAAATGGAACAGCAGAAGAAGGACAGTATATCTAAGCAGCGGTTGATAGAGCAATACACTTCGCTGGAGCATCTGGACAGACCAACTGTAGAAAAGCTAATAGACTATATTCTGGTTGGTAAAAGGCAGCCTTCTGGAGAGATTCCAATAGAAATTCACTGGAATTTTTAGTTGTCCTTGTAAAAACGCACCATCTGCTGCCATATCTTCATGCAAATCTGTGATAGGGTCGCCCTTAACCGCAAATTCACAGGCATTAAACGGAACACCGCCGGCAGCCTGCGGCCATATACCTAAGGTATGGTCGGTATAATATTTATCAAAGCCTGACTTTTCAATTTCGTCCATAGACAGGTTGCGGGTCAACTGGTGAACAATGGCACAAATCATTTCGCCATGCCCTAACTCCTCCGTAGCTATATCGGTAAGAACACCCGCTACGCGGGCATTTTTCATAGAATACCGCTGTGACAGATAACGCATAGCAGCATTGGACTCCCCATCCGGCCCACCGTACTGTGATATAATGTTTTGTGCAAGCTTTGCGTTGGTTTCGCGGATATTAACTGGAAATTGCAGACGCTTTTCATAAATCCACATAAATTCTTATACCTCCCCTTGCCATGGCCATGGACCTTGATTCCATTTCCATTCATTTCTTACATTTACATGATAACGATTTAAGGGCCCATAAAGCCTCGTATAGTCCTGTACAGCTTTGGCACGATTTTCCTTGCACATATTGTAGTAGCTCAGAGCCTCGGCATTGCTTGGATGAGTGTCCAGAAAGAGCGTAACATCGTCCAACGCAAGACTGACAGCGTCGATATATCTCAGCAATTGTTTCTGATTCATATTGTTCATGCACGATTTCCTCTCTTTCCACAGAAGATTTGATTCAAATCCATAAATATAGTTCCCTCACACAGTCCTTTTTCCGGAGGATACAGGTTTTGCCATGTCTGCCACGGAACATAGGACATACCGATTGGGAAATCGTCAAAAGCAGGATTGAATCTATCCCTGTATGTTTTGGTTGTCATCTGGGGATAGCGATTTGCTTCCATATTAGCATTCCTTTCTAAAGTCCGCATACGCGGTGTTATACGGATAGTTTATGTCGAAAGACAGGAAATGGTGAAAAAGGCAACCCTATTGTGCGTGGGCTGCCGATTCGGAATAAAAGATATGCGTTTCATCCAGAACTTCATAACGTTGATGTTCCAGACGCAGTAAAATAACATTACAGTTTCGTTGAAGCCCGCCGGACCAGAACTCCGATAACGTAAGTTGCTTGATGTGCGTCATAAGAGCCTTGTTAATAGCACCATGAGCAACAATCATAACGCGGTTGCAAGTCGGTTCTAAGGGTTCAATAACCTCTGTAAGAAAGGAAGCTGCACGCTCACATAAATGTTCAAGGGTCTCCCCCGATGGAGCCGGCTGATATAACTCCGGATGTTCAAAAAAATATCGAAAAGTATCATTGGTAATGGTACGAAGCTCTGTGATGCTTTGTCCCTCGTATTCACCAAAGCACAGCTCACGTAAACGGTTATCTGTAATTATATCAACGGACTGATTGCCCCGGAACAGGCAGGCAGTTTCATATGCCCGACTGAGCGGACTGGAATAAATGCGGTCAAATTTCGTATTGGCAAGTGCTTCACCGGATAATTGTGCCAGATGCCTGCCGGCATCATTAAGTGGTATATCTGTGCTACCTTGCAGACGTTTTTCTTTATTCCACTCGGTTTGTCCATGACGAACAATATATAATTCCATAGCATCTCCTTTTTTGTTGATACAGATTTGCAGTTCTCATGCATCCGATAGTATTATAAGTAGGGAATCCATATTTGTCAAAGCACAGGTTGTCATTTACCGGGAAAAGAAGTAAAATAAATAAGACAAACGAATAAAATAAAAAGAAAAACGAAGCATACCAGAAGTGGCAAAAGGCGGAGGTGCGGAATGGAATTTCAGAAAATTGAAAAGATACAGCAGGGACATTTTATCACACGTTATGATATAACCTATAAAACCGTAGACGGAAAAGAAAAGGTGTATGAAATGATTAGCCGGGATAATCAGATAGCAGACTATAAAGACCTAAGTCAGCATCAGACCGATGCGGTTGTACTGATTATGGAGGATGAAGAGAGAACACATATTCTTTTGAATCGGGAATACCGGATGGCAGTCGGCGGTTTTGTGTATAATTTTCCGGCAGGACTGATTGATACAGGGGAGACTCCGACGGTAAGTGCGGCAAGGGAGCTGAAAGAAGAGACAGGACTGGAGCTTATTCGGGTATTGGATATGATACCGGACAGCTACAGTGCGGTTGGTTTCAGCAATGAAAAGAATCAGTGCGTAGTCGGAATTGCCGGGGGTACATTTGCACCAAGTAATTCAACCTTAGAAGAGATAGAAGCGAATTGGTATACCAGAGAAGAAGTAAAAGAGCTGTTAAAGACAGAGCTGTTTGCCGCCAGAACACAGGCGTATTGTTATCTTTGGTCCAGACAGCAGCAGTAAAAGTCAATATTTACCTACCAATATGTCATGGAACGGTCTAGCTGTATGAATCATATTCTGCTATAATCGGTAAAAACTTCTGAAAAAGGAGAGTACGGCAGATGAAGGATTTAACAAAAGGAAATATCATTCGTTTATTAATTGCATTTTCACTTCCGCTGATAATCGGAAATGTATTTCAGCAATTATATAATATAGTAGACACCAAGGTTGTCGGTGAAATCCTGGGTGAGGATGCACTGGCGGCAATGGGAGCCAGCAGCCCTATTTTTAATTTGATTATAGGTGCGATGAACGGTCTGGGAAATGGCTTTGGAATTGTGGTATCCAAATACTACGGGGCAAGGGATATGAAGCGTATGCGTCAGACCATTGCCAGCTCCATTGTATTAAGTGTCGGAATTACGGTTGTAATGACTGTAATAGCACTCCTTTTGATTCGACCTTTGCTACAGATTTTGAATACGCCGGAAGACATTATGGGACGATGCATCGGCTATATCCGCGTCATCATTTTATTTATGGTGTTTACCACTGCCTTTAATTTATGCTCTGCAATTCTAAGGGCTGTGGGAGATACGGTTCGCCCATTAATATTTTTAATTGTTGCAACCGTTATCAATGTCGGCTTGGATGTTTTGTTTGTAGGTGTATGGAATCTGGACGTGCAGGGAGCCGCTTACGCAACGGTAATCGCACAGGCAGTTTCGTTTGTCTGCTGCTTTATTTATATCATTAAAAAATGTCCGGAGCTGCACGTTAGCCGTAGTGACTTCAGCTGGAACTGGAGTCTGATACAGGATTTGATGGGGCAAGGGCTTGCCATGGCATTTATGCTGTGTCTGGTGTCAGTAGGAACCCTGATTTTGCAGGGTGCAATTAATAAATTCGGCACCGGCATCATTGCGGCACATACCATCGCAAGAAAACTAAGCGAAATTTTCATGCTACCGTTCAGCAGTCTGGGCGTAGCAGCAGCTACATTTACCGGACAGAACTATGGAGCCGGAAGATATGACCGGATTCGAACCGGGATTCGGGATGCTATATTAATATCATGGATATGGTCCGTGATTGTAATTGCTGCCGTTTATCTGGCAGCACCGGTGTTAATCCGTTTGATTTCGGGAGCAACCACACCGGAGGTTATTCGGACAGCAAGATGGTATCTGCGGTTTGATACACCATTTTACTTTGTGCTGGGAATTTTGATTGTATTACGCAACGCCATGCAGGGCTTGGGACGGAAGATTGTACCGATGATTTCCAGCAGTATAGAGCTTGCGGGAAAGTTAATTGTGGCATGGATATTGGCGGATCGTATGGGATACTTCGGCATCATTATCTCGGAGCCGGCTACATGGATATTGTGTACGATTCTCCTAGGTGTGACATTTTTTTCGGACGAACGAATCCGAAAACAGGAGATAAGGAGAGAATAAATGAAAATTGTCGAGCTGCAGAACCCATCCTATATTCAGGTTAATTATCAAGGAAATTTATCTTATGGCGGAAACCAGATGTGGTTTTCCAAGGAAACTCACAAACATGCAGAGAGCGTTGTTTATAAATGGGGCTGTGGCTTGATTGCTATCGGGGACCTGTTTCTTTATCTGGCGAAAAGTGACCGGGAGTTTGCAACAGCAGCCGCCAGTCTTGCAAGGGTTGCCCGTCCGACCTTGGAGTGGGAGGATTACAAACGATTTCTGACACATTTATTGCAATCCTATGTGACACTGGTGCCGGGAAGCGGAATGAACGGCTTTGCAGTTGCCGGTGCTGTCCGTAAGTATTGCAGGAAATACAGATTGCCTATGACGATTGCGTGGAAAGGGTTTATGGATGACCAGACGATGCTGAAGGTCATGCAGAAGATGTTAAGGGAGGATTTGCCGATTATTCTGGCAATCGGACCGAACACCCCATTTGTTTTTGGAAAGAAGGGAATCCCATTTTATACTATGTCAAAGGATGAACTGATTCCGAGCGGACATTTATCGGTTCATAGCCATTTCGTAACCGTAACCGGAATCATAGGACGCAAGCACAAGCAGATATTGCTTCAGATTGCATCATGGGGAAACCGATATTATATCGACTATCAGGAATATCGGACGTATATTTCGGAGCATGGAGATACCCTGACGAGCAGCCTTTTATATTTGTCAAAGGAAGACGGAACCCTGTTTTAAGAATATCTTCATAATTCTGAATACCATTCTTAAGGTTCTGCTGATATGATACACATGGAAAAGCTGTGTCTGTAAAAGGAAGAAAATGAGGTAGCAAAGGATGAATATATTAGTATGTGATGATGATAAGGAGATTGTGGAGGCAATCAGCATCTATCTGGAGCAGGAGGGTTATACCGTCTGGAAAGCGTATGATGGCATACAGGCGTTGGAATTAATCAGCCAGAAGGATATACAGCTATTAATAATTGATATTATGATGCCAAATATGGACGGAACCCATACGGTGCTGGAGTTGCGGAAGAAGAGTAATATTCCGGTTATTATGCTCTCGGCAAAATCAGAAGACACCGATAAGATTATGGGGTTGACCATTGGTGCAGATGACTATATTACGAAACCGTTTAACCCATTAGAGCTTCTGGCAAGGGTAAAATCCCAGTTGCGGCGTTATTCCAAGCTGGGAAGTATGCCGGAGGTAAACCGGAATGTTTTGGTAAACGGAGGCTTAGTTCTGGAAGACGATAAGAAACAGGTAACACTGGATGGCGAGATTGTGAAGCTGACACCGACCGAATATAAGATTGTGCGGTTGTTCATGCAGAATCTCGGCATTGTATTTTCCAGTGCAAAGATTTATGAAAGCATCTGGGAAGGGGATTCCTACGCGACTGAGAATATTGTGTCCGTACATATTCGAAGGATTCGGGAAAAAATAGAAATCAATCCCAAGGAACCGAAATACATTAAGGTTATGTGGGGAGTCGGTTATAAAATGGACCGGCTGGATTAGACGTACGGAAAGGAAATATAAGAAAACATTATGAAGTCATCAGACAGTTCCAAAAGAAATATACTGGATATAGGTATCTTAGGGGTCACAATCAGTCTGACTCTGTTATCCGGTATGTTTTTTTATAATATGGGTATCCTGTTCGGATATAAGGATATAGACTGTAGGCAATATACTGAAACACAAGCATTTGCAGACGAGTTGACAAGGCTGCTTATAGATTTGGATTATGCGGCGGAGTCTGTAAATGCATTTCGGTTTAATGTCAAAAGTATTAATATAGAAAAATTATACCTACAGAATGATGAGCTTGGACTGGGAATCGAAAAAAATGTGCGGATAGAAGATTGGATAAGCACATTGAATTATAGTTACTATCACGATTTATACGGAATCGGCAGTATAGATAGGACAGAAGAAACCGAGATATATAATGATGCATGGTATACCATTACACTTTCAGCAGAGGAGATTAAAAATACAACCCGGTTTGCAGAAATGGAAAAGGAAGACTATATACGGCTGTTTATGAAAAATGCGTCCCCGAATATCGGTGATGTTATGGATGACGAGTTTTCGGCAGATGCTTATATCTTGTATTATAACGGAATTAAGTATGTGTATTCTCCGAGTGAGGACATGTTTTATTCCGGCATATATGGCTGGTATACGATTCCGGATAAACTGTATTTTAAGAGTTCAGAGGCGGAAGACTGCACAGGGGTGGATTTGTTAAGCTGCAAATTTGCCAGTGAAGAGGAACTTATTAAACAGCTTGCCGGGGAAGGCTGCTATACCTACATGCAGCAGAAGAAGAACTTAGAATATGACAAGCGGAACATTGCATATTATGTGGCTACAGGAGATAAGCTTTATACAAATGTGGGGAATCTGGAAAACCTCGTTAGCTGTAATGAATATTTAACGATTACAGCGACTGCCAGCGGAGAATATGCAGTAACCTGTCATAATTTCACGAATGAATATCTAAGTGATGAAACCATTACCGGCATAATGAAGGGAATGTCTGACTTAAAGCCGGATGATACGCTTTATATCGGGATTTATACGACATTTCCGAACTATGATATATTTGAAGTAGAAAACCAGACATTCAAGCAGTATTATCCGTATACGATTCCTGCACTTATCGTCATGATACTCATGGCAATTGCGTCCGGACTGCTGTTGGTTCATATTATTCGGTTCTGTGGAGGAAAAGACGCGGAATCAGGAATTGTCAAACTGAGAATACTGGATAAAATACCGGTTGAAATTATGGGATTTGCAGCCGCATTTGGTGTTTGCTTTCTTGTGATTCGGATGTGCCGGGAATTTCAAAACATCCAAAATGCGGTATCATTCCAGTTGGATGTACCGAGTGTATTGGTATCCTTTTGGATTGGCTATGCATTCTTTATGGTAGGACTTTTAAGCCTTGTCCGGAGAGGAAAAGCCGGTCAGATGTTTGAACAGAGTATTTTACGCTGGGGAGGACACTTGTTAAGGGAGGTTGTCAGAGGTATTTCCGGACAAAAGAATCTGACAGCAAGAACCGTGGAATTATTTATAGTCTACTGGGCTGGAATGCTGTTTAGCGGCTTCTGGATAGTATTTGGCTGGGAGAGCTATTTTGTCATTTTAGGGTTTGCACTGGCAATTTTGTGGAATATCGGTGCATTGGTGCTTATGATTCGGCAGGCACAGGGAGAGCAGAGGATACGGGACCTTACACAGATACTGGCATCCGGCAATTTAGACGTATCAATGCCAAACGGAAAGCATCTGGCAACAGAACGGGAAATCTTAGATAATATCAATCATTTAAGTGACGGACTTCAAAAGGCAGTGGAAAAGAGTATCTATGATGAGCGTATGAAGGCAGAGCTGATTACAAATGTTTCCCATGATATTAAGACCCCATTGACTTCTATTATCAGCTATGTTGATTTGATAAAACGGGAAAATGTAGATAATGAAAATGTAAAGCATTATATAGAAATTCTGGACCGTAAATCACAAAGGCTCAAGCAATTGACGGAGGACTTGGTAGAGGTATCTAAGTTGACAACCGGAAATGTTGAACTAGAGAGAGTGCCGATTGATTTCGGAGAGCTGTTGCGACAGACCATCGGAGAATTTGAGGATAGATTTTCAATTCAGAAGCTACAGGTAATCGATAGCATTGAGGAGCAGCCGTATATGATTTTTGCAGACGGCAGGAGAACCTTCCGGATTCTGGAAAATCTGTTTCAAAATATATATAAATATGCCATGCCGGAAACCCGCGTTTACATTGATATGAAAAAGGAAGCCGGGATGATTGTACTGGCAATTAAGAATATTTCCAAAGCTCCGTTAAATATTGATGCAAGTGAACTGATGGAGCGTTTTGTGCGGGGAGATTCCTCCAGAAGCACCGAAGGTAGTGGACTGGGACTTTCCATTGCCCAGCATTTGGTAGAATTGCAGGACGGAGAATTTCAGATATATCTGGATGGAGACCTATTCAAAATTGTAATCAAATTTCCGGAATATGTATGTACGAACACAGTCATTGAGATGGAGGAAGACCGGGTATCCATAGAACCGCAGGAGCCGCTGTTAATTGGAAATATCGAAACTGCCGGGACTGCCAAAACTGCTGGGAATATGAAGAAAGCAGAAAAATAGTAAAAATAATAAAAAAAGGTGTGTCAATCCTGCCATAGATTGACACACCTTTATGTTATGTTACTTCCAGATTAAAAACGCAAGGAGGAATATAACATGAAACACATATTTGGAATCATTACACTAGGAGGGTTCATGGCAACCATGTTATGCTATGTACTGGCAGGAGTAGATGTAACGAAACCGGAGCTGGTAGTTACATTCTTTACCTGGATTGGAATAGAAACGATTCTTTGCGGAATCCGAAAACTGCTTCGCCATGCAGAACACGTACATGGATAAACCGCTTGCACCGATAGCACAATCAGGATTGTGACAGGGATTTTAATTTATTATAAATGTATTGAATAACATCTTTTCTGGTAATAATCCCTATGAACTTTTTATTGTCATCCACAACCGGAACGAAGTTCTGATTTGTAACCTTTGAAATCAAATCCTCTATGTCTGAATTAATGGATACCGGTTCATAACTGACAGAACGAAGGATGGCAAGAACGTTTTCGTTGACATCCGGTTCGGGACCTCCGGTGGTAATATTATTAAAATGACGAAGAAAATCCCCCTCTGTAATGGTTCCGACATACTCACCATCTTCCGTAATAATCGGAACGGATGTATAAGTATTTGCCTGCATCTGCATTAATGCCCGGCGAATGGTGATGTTAGATTGGATATAATCAACCTCACTTTTGGGCGTAAGAAAAAATAAAATATTCATTGTCTGCTTGAACCTCCCTCATGTATGATAAGTTGCCGTTTACTGTTATTCTTAATTATATAAAAAAAACGAGACTTAGACAATGGAAAAAGACCGAATAATTTATGAAGTTTTTGTGATATTTTTGTCTGAATGTGGAAGAAAAGGTTGTGAATTATAGCGGGTTTTGTTAAAATGAAAAAGGTTATGAGGAGGTAACACAATGGATATGGATAATATATTTAACCAGAATGTCGATTTCTTGATTCAGGCAAGAGAGGAAGTGGTTGCCTGTAATCAAATGGAGCAAAAGCAGAAGCAGCTTCAGGAACGTGAAGATAAAATGCAGAAAGCAATTGCACAGGAAGAGAAGTCTATTCATGATGAGATTAATACAACAATAAAGAAGCGAAAAGCAGAGATTGAAGATACTTATGATGCCCAGTTAGATGCGGGACGTAAGAAGTTGAAAAAAGCACAGGAACAGAAGAATAAGGAAAAGTCTGAACGAGTAGGTCAGCGGGTAGACGAAGAAACAGCGGATGTGAAGGAAAACAGCCGACAGTTGAAGACAGAGATGCGGACGTTGTTTAAGAAGAATCATGTTCCGGCATTTTGTCAGACCGGCTTCTATTATGCGTTGTTCATGCCAAAGGGCATCAAAGAGATTTTAATACTGTTGCTTATGATAGTGATTGGATTAGCCGGTATTCCGTTTGGCATCTATGAATTATTTGCAAGAGTAATTTTAGCGGACAAACTGATTGTACAGGCATCCTATTTTATGGCACTGGTAATTGCTTTAAGCTTAATTGTAGTGCTGGGAATTTATTTCCTTATATTTAATCTGACAAAGGTCCGGCATCGGGATACCATTGCAGAGGGACGTAAGATTCGAAATCAGATGCTTGCCAACGATAAAAATATCCGGGCAATCAAGAATGCAATCAATAAGGACAAGGATGAAAGTCAATACGGCTTAGATGCATACGACCAGAAGATTCAGGAATCCCAAAATGAAATGGATGCAATTGCAGAGGAGAAGCAGGCAGCCTTAACAGAATTTGAACAGCAGACCAGAAATACGATTATAGACGAGATTAACGGCAGGCGGCAGGCGAAGCTGGATGATATGCGTCAGCAGGCAGCGGCTGTAGAAGAGGAGCGTTATGATGTAGAAGGCAAAATAAAAGAAGCGGCCCTTGCTATCACGAATAAATATGCAAAATATCTGGGTAAGAATATCTGCAAGGAAGAAACCTTGAGTGATATTATCAATATTATGCAGACAGAGCAAATTGATACGATTTCAGAAGGAATTGCCATCTATAAGGGAGAAGCACCGCATCGGGAGCAGCCGGAGGAATAGAGGACTGAAAAGCATAGTTGGGACAGCTAATTGTAGGATTCGTGAAAGAATAGAAATAAAAAAGTAATCAAGAAATAAAAAGTAATTGAGAAATAAAATAATTCTAGAATAATAATGTAAAAGATGTTGAAAGGGCAGGAATCACGTAGCATAAAAATGCCGGGATTCCTGTCCTTTTATAAGTGTGCCTGGTAGTGTCCGGTTCTAATTATTCATAATCTACCAGCAATTCCGAACGGTTGATTGCAGTGAGCTGGGAAACAACCGGTATCGGTAAGCTTTCTTCTGCACGCTGTACACCCAGAGCAATACATTCCACTAATTGCATGACGGTATAAAGTCTGGTATTTTGTAACAAGAAAGCACCCGGCCGACCTGATAGATTTACAATTCCGGTAATCGATATATCACCGATAGCCGGCAAATCCTTTGCTATTCCCTGACCCGGCTTCAAAGGACCTTGGCGGAGGGTTACATAACCAATGTGGTCTCTTGTGCCGAGAGAAGCATCAATTGCTATAATATAAGGGTTATCGTAGGTTTCATAGATTTCATCCAATGTATCAATCAGGTTAATGGCATGAACCGGATGCTCCAGATTGCCGTATACGATAAATTGCTCCACAGACGTTTTAAGCTGATGACCGACCAGAGGACCCAGAGAATCCCCGGTAACGCGGTCTGTACCGATACATAAAATAATAATCGGCTGTGAATGCAGGTGAGTAAGCATCAATAAGTTGTATAGTTCTTCACCGAGAGCCTCGCAGGCAGTTGATTCCGAAGCATTAAAATAAATTGTTTTTTTCATAATTACACCATTTCGTCTAGATTCGTATATATACAGTATGAACGGGAATACAGGTTTTAGACATTTGAGTTATTGTCAATTTCTGACGAAAGGAGAAGGAAAGTAAGGGAGAGTAAAATATCGGCTCGAAATGATATAGAAATTGCGATAAAATATGAAGTTAAGCCGACAGGATTTGATAAAGAAACTGATTTCTCAGTGCTATGATGCATCTATTGAAGCGGATAGTGCAGAAAGGCGGGAGAAATCAAGATGATAGAAGTAATATACGATAGTGCTGAGACGGAGGAAGAGGCAAGCGAAATTTCGGGCATCCGACTCCCGAAAAATATACGTCAGGTAGGAACGCCGCAGGGGAGAAGAAGAATCTATGTAGAAGATTATGTGATGACCTATCTGAATCAACTGGCAAAGCCCGGAAATACATATGCAAGAGGAGCAATTCTGCTTGGGGAATATAAGCAGATAGATCAGCAAGGGGTTTTATTTATCAGCGGTGCCATTGAAGCTCAGAATATGGAGCTGGATTTAGAAGAAATCGAATTTACTAATGAAATATGGAGCCAGATATACAACGAAGTAAAACGGTATTTTCCAGATTTGGAGGTTGTAGGCTGGTTCTTGTCACGCATGGGCTTTTCAACGGAAATTAACGAAAAAATAACAAAGATTCATTTGGAAAACTTTCCGGGGCGTGACAAAGTACTGTATCTGATTGATGCTTTGGAGGAAGAGGATGCATGGTACTTATATGAAAATAACGGATTAAAAAAGCAAAGCGGCTATTATATTTATTATACAAGAAATGATGCCATGCAAAGCTATATGGTGACACAGAGAAATTATATGGTAGAAGCGGAGACGGATGTGGCAAAGAGGGATGAAGAGCTGCTAAGAAGGTATCGAAGCCGGCTGGAGCAGAAGGAACCGCCGGAACCGCCCAGAAAGCCGGTAAGCTTTTTCTATGTAGCAAGCTCAGTCTTGACAATTGCCTTTCTTGTGTTGGGAATCACAGTCATAAATAGCTATGACCGTTTAAAAAATCTGGAAACCGCATTTCATAGAATTGATTTTATGTCCGAAGCCAGCACCGAGGGTGACATAAAAACAAATGTTGTCTCCGTAAATGCCAATGTAGAGCCTACCACCGAAACGGAAACCCAAACAGAAGAGGCATCCTCGGATACCGCATCCGTAGCAGACGAGCAGGCGGGTGAGAGTACAGCAGCCAATGTAACCAGCGAAACAGAGACAGAGGAAGCTGCAACAACAGAGGTAATGGCATCCGATATAGCAAATGCACCGAAATACTATACCGTACAGGATGGTGATACCTTATCCTCCATCAGCTTTTCGATGTATCATTCCATTTTATATGTAGATAACATTATGGAAGCAAATGAAATGCAGAACGGAGACGAAATCTATGTCGGACAGCAGATATTGATTCCGAGCATTCCGTAAGCGTCTGTCCCGGCTACAGTTCAAGCCGGTTCCGGACTTGCCTAAAATAAAAGTAGTCCTATCAGAAAAAATATGGTAATATCATAAGTGTCATAATAGAGTGGAAAAAGCAGGAAAGAGATTGATATGGCAAAAGAGAAAAGAAAACGTATATCCAATGCAGAGGAAGTACAAAAGCAAAAGAAAATAGTGGAGTTTAACAGCACAGACCCCGATAGTATGGATTCCGAAGAAAATCCAAGAAGAAAACGACATTTTGGATGGATACTGCTTGTTCTGCTGCTTATATGTGCCGGGCTTGGGGGTTATTGGTTCATCCAGCAGAAACGAACCTATAATGATTACGAAGTGGTGTCGACCGCAAAGGGAAACAATGCTACGCAGATGTCCTATCTGGCATATAACGGAAGCCTTTTGAAGTACAGCAAGGAAGGAATCAGTTACCTCGATAAAGACGGCACTGTGCTCTGGATGGAAAGCTATAAAATGAAGCAGCCGCTGGCAGTGGTGTCCGGCAGTTATGTAGCAGTTGCAGATTTAAACGGAAATAGTGTATATATATTCAATGAATCCGGAAAAGCAGGAACCATAGAAACACCGTATACAATATGTAATTTAGATGTAGCATCCCAAGGTGTATTTGCAGTCGTTCTTGAAAATGAAACGGAAAACTACATCGACCTGTATGATAAATATGGAGAAAAGTTGGTAGAGATACGGACTACGATGGCAGATAGCGGGTATCCGCTGGATATTTCCCTGTCAGACAGCGGAAATAAGCTGGTAACCAGTTATGTGAAGATTGAAGGAATCACAGTAAAAAATTCAATCGCAGCGTACAATTTTGACTCTGTAGGACAAAATACCACCGACCGCTTGGTGGGTGGCTTCAATAATTTAGGAGATACCATAGTTCCTAAAATCGAATTTCTGAATGATGATATGATATGTGCCTTTGGCGATAACCAGTTTATTTTCTACAGTATGCGGGAAAAGCCAAGCGAGAAAAGTGTCATAACAGAATTTCAGGGAGAGATTGAGAGCATTTTCTATAACAGCAAGTATGTAGGTGTGATTGAACAGGGAGCAGACGAACAGGGCTCTCCATATCAAATTCGACTGTTTGACACCAACGGAAACGAACGCTTTTCAAGAGGAATTGATTTTACTTACACGAATGTCTATGCAACAGAAAATGAAATATTTGTAATAGGAACTTCTGACGTGCGTATTTATGATATGCAGGGGAATCTGCGGTTTCATTATGCATTTGCAAAGGAAATCAAAAATGTAGTTCCGACAGGAACACCTATGAAGTATATCGTTGTTTATGATGACGCAACAGAAATTATTAAATTAAAGTACACCAAAGAAGAAACAACAGAAATAACACAGTAACTCCGGATGCGTGACATGGGAATGTGGCATGGATATATGAATCGCAAGTGGAATGTGGCTGTATGGTATGTGAATATAATATGACCGCGTGGCAGAAATGTATATTATACACTGGAAGAGCTGTTGGAGATAGTATATGAATGGATTGGAGATTGCAACAATAATAATAGCGGGCATATGCCTTTGGTTAGGGTATCGGCAGGGGCTGTTTCGTACCTTGCTGTTAACGATTGCTATGGCACTGGCAATCGGGTTGTCCTCCTATGCGTGTCCGTATGTTAGTAATGCCTTGCAAAAATATACTGCAATAGACGATAAAATAGAAGCTTATATTATTGGACAGTGGAGCCTGGATATTACCAAGCAGGATACTACGAAAACAGAACAAATGCAGATAATTGACGAATTACCGTTCCCAGAACGGATTAAGACCGCAATTATCAGTAACAATGATAATGATGCAAATGGTATATACGGAGGCTTGCAGGTAGGCAATTTCCAAGAATATCTGGCAAAATATTTAACCTGCATGATGATGAATGCACTTTCCTTTCTGGTGATTCAGGTAGTGATTACCGTTGGCTTGGTAGTGTTGCTGTGCGTAACAAAGGTATTGACAGAGATACCAATACTTCACGGAATCGATAAGGCTGGCGGAATATGCTTAGGTGCGGCAGTTGCATTAATAGTTATATGGACAGGCTTTTTGTTTATTTCTATATTAGGAAATACACAGGCAGGTATATGGGCATTTTCAAAGATTAACGAAAGTCCGGTGCTGGACCTATTATTTTCTCATAATCTCTTGCTGGATGTGGCTACGAATATAAGCCGCATGATTTTCTAAAGGCAGAAACCTCTGAAATTTCAAGCAAAAATGCGTGAAATGCAGGGCTGCAAAAACTCAAAACAAAAAAACACAAAAAAAATAAAAAAAGTTGTTGACAATCATCAATACGAATGATATTATAGTCCTTGCTGACGCGGTAAAACGTAAGTCAGCAACACACAGAACCATGATAATTGAACAATAAGACAACCCTGAAAATTCAAAAGA
>ERZ827108.267-NODE-267-length-88785-cov-6.060239_pt1 | contig 88785 bp, 69 predicted proteins | sample MGYA00519921_ERZ827108 | MGnify/ENA primary metagenome ERZ827108 (study PRJEB31778, sample SAMEA3449258) | human gut metagenome | biome: human gut; feature: human-associated habitat; material: faeces | place: United Kingdom | collected 2010/2012 ... | reverse complement strand
ATACTTTTTTCTTGAGTTGTTGCCCATGTTCGGATAACGTTTTTATTGGTTTTTTTCTTGCGTTCCGAACCGGTCCGATTTCCCGGTAGTATTATAATCCTGCATTTGAGGATTATTTCAACAACCTTTATTTATATTGTAACTATCCTTTATATGGTTTTATTATATTTCTTTATGAAAATATTGCACTTTTATATATTTACCTGATTAACAGCAAATAATTCCTTTAAAAATCACTCATGCGGAGATGAGCCGTACCAGCCGGAGGCCTAAGGCGTGATGACTCGGACCTGTAAGGCATTCAGTCAATACCTGAAAATCAGGTAGCCGCCTGGAGCCAGTTTGAAGGTGCCGGACCTGCGTGTTTCCGTCCTGCCGTCAGGATATATCTGGCTCACATCGCCGTTGAACCTCAGCCTTACCTTCTGCGCCTGACGCGGCTCATGGTTCACGATCACGATGTAGTCGCGGTCCTGGTTGCGGATCTGCGACACCAGGACGCCCTGCCGGCCGCTCTTGACGGACTGCAACGGACCCGGCATCGTCTCCAACGGCTCCGCACCCTGGGGAACAGTTCCCACATGCCCCTTGCTGACCACCTCGCAACCCAGGAACACAGGATTAAGCCCCTGAATCTCACGGTTGACACGCTGGACGTCGTACCATACACGGGTACGCCGACCCGCAGTGTCGATCGGAGCGATCGTCGGCTTGAAATCCAGCCCCGGGCGTACCCCATACGTCCAATACTCAATACCCTGCGCACCGTAAGCCAACGCGTTGAACACCTCGAAACGTATGTCTGACTCCACCGGCGGAGCATAACCGTAATGTCCGAACACCAACGAATACGCCCAGAAAGGCCAGCCTGCCTTTCCGGCCTGCGAGGAGATTATCTCCAGATTCTCGTAAAAATCCTTCTTCACGCTGACCACACCATCCTTCTCCACCACCGGATAATGGTCGTACGACAGCAGGCCGGTGTTGATTTCCCGGATCGACCTCTCCACATAATCCTGATAGGATGCCGCCTTGCAAACCTTGGCCGGCACAATCGGAAAGAGATTCACCATCACTATCCTGGTGGTGTCCATGGTGAAGATGGCATCACGGAGTTTACGCAATTCAGGAAAATCAGGAACCACAGGCTCGTCATAGACCATATATCCTCCCAACGACCTGCAGTCACGCCATTGGCGCACGACTTGCATAACCGCTTCAGTGGACTTGCTTCCAACCAAACGCATCAGCATCTTGAGGTTGTGCTGCTCGGACAGTTCGAATATCCGGGGCATCTGCGTCTGCATGTCGCCCATCAATCCCGATATCATATTCACGCCCAGATCTTCCAGCCACGCATACCATTCTTCAGTAAGCATCAACCTGTTATCTCCCATTCCAGTTGCCGCACCCATCAAAATCGGCATCTGCCCGGGGGTGGGGTTCTTGTATCTCGGCACGAACGTCGCGCCGTCGGTCTCGGCGCCGGGAGGCAGTTCCTGCGCATAGGCCGGCATATACGCCGCCATCAGCAGCACTGTCACCAATGCCGCAAAGATTCTCTTCATATCCATTCCGTCAATGTCAACTATATCCGGGTCACCGGCACTCATCCTTGCGCAGGAGCGTGTAATAACGGTCCAGCACGTCCTGAGCGGCGGTGAACGAACTCTGCTCGTTGTTCAGCACGCGCAGTTCCTTCTGCTCCAGCAGCGCCCGGATCTCAGGCAGGCTGTAGAAGTCATGGCGCAGCCGCTCGTTGATGGTCTCAAGCATCCAGTACTTGGCCTGCTCGTTACGCTTACGCTGGAAATAACCCGTTCGCTTAACATACTCGAAATAACGGTCGATCATGTCCCAGACCTTGTCGATGTTCAGTTCGTAATAACCTGAGTAGCAGATCACCTCCGGCACCCACTTGGACGGCGTGGGCGGAAACAGGTGCAGGGCGTTGCGGAACTGCGCGGCCGCCAGGTTGGCACGGTCCACGTTGTCGCCATCGGCCTTGTTGATCACAATGCCGTCGGCCATCTCCATTATGCCGCGCTTTATGCCCTGCAGCTCGTCGCCGGTGCCGGCCAGTTGGATCAGCAGGAAGAAATCCACCATCGAATGGACGGCGGTCTCGCTCTGCCCCACGCCGACGGTCTCCACGAAGATGTTGTTGTAGCCCGCGGCCTCGCACAGCATGATTGTCTCCCGGGTCTTGCGAGCGACCCCGCCTAACGATCCCGCCGACGGGCTGGGACGGATGAATGCGTCGGGATGCTGCGACAGTTTCTCCATGCGCGTCTTGTCGCCCAGGATACTCCCCTTGGTGCGTTCCGAACTCGGGTCGATGGCCAGTACCGCCAGTTTGCCTCCCTGCCTGAGTACATGCAGGCCGAACACGTCGATACTGGTGGACTTTCCCGCGCCCGGCACACCGGTGATGCCTATGCGCCTGGAGTTGCCTGTGTACGGAAGGCATTTCTCTATCACCTCCTGGGCCAGGGCCTGATGAGCCTCGGCGGTACTCTCAACCAATGTCACGGCCTGACCCAGCACGCTGACGTTGCCTTTCAATATACCCTCCACATACTCACCGGCCGTGAGCTGCGGGCGACGCCGCGCTTGCGCACGGCGGTACGGATTGACTGTGGGTTGTGACGATACGCCGCTGTTGACCTGCAGGCCGCGGTAATCGGGATTGTTTTCGGGATGTTCCATGGTATATGGTATATGGTATGTCGTTAACGTTATTATTCAATACTGCCCGTCAGGTTGATTTCCTTCAGAGGGTTCACCGGGTCGTCGGTAACGACCTTCACCGCGATCCGGAACGGCGAACGGACCGTAGCCGCCGGATTGAACTCCACCCGGATGGCGCCGCTCTTCCCCTTCTTGATCTTGGCGGGGAAGTCCTTGACCTTCACGGCAGGGGAATCGCTCCATACGTTCAGCACTCGCAGCTCGGACCTGCCGCTGTTCATGACAGTCAGTTCCACGGGACGCGGCCGGCTGTCTATCTTTCCGAGGTCCACCACCGGCGGCAGCGGATCGCATACGGGGGCCTTCTCCAGTTCCCTGGCGCTGACGGCATGCCGCACCGGCATCACCTGCCCCGTGAAGTCCACCCGGCAGTTCCGCTCCTCCGGAGTCCCGGGAGCAGAGATTATGGTCACGGGAACCGACACGGGGCCGTAATTACCGTAGGCCCTGGTGTCGAAGTACATGGCCAGCGTCACCACATCTCCGGGGCCTATGCGGTTCTCGGAGAGTTTCAGTTTCATCGCCTTCTCGTCACAACGTGCAGCAACGGAAACGCTGTCGTTCAACGTGTTGTACGCGTTTACGAACTGGCTCGGGGTCTTGCCGATCTCCATGGTTCCGGCCATTACCTTGCTGTCGGACAGACGCAGCGCGCCGGCGTCGACGGGATAGAACTGCTCAAGCGACTCAGGCGTCCCCAGCACGTTGCCGCGGATCTTGACCGACATGCGCTTTCCGTCCTGGAAACGGACCTTGATGCTCTTGTCGAAACGTCCGGGGCGTCCCGTGGGGTCATAGGTGAACCGGATCACTGCCGTATCGCCCGGCGCCACAGGCCCCTCGGGATAGGAGGCGTCGGTGCATCCGCAGGTAGGGCGCGCCTCAAGCACCTGGACCGTCTCAGGCCCCCTGTTCACGAAACGTACAAAGCCCTGCTTCGGCCCCGCCTGCTCCTTCATCAGCCCGAAATCATAGCTGGTCTCCAGCCATACCACCTCGCCATTGGCCGCGGCTGTCAGGGCGAGCAGCCCCGCCACAATCGCTGTCCCTCTCATATCAGTCTACTTGTTCGGGTTCACGACTCCCTTGACGTATAGGAAACTCTTCCTATGCCTGCCGTTGGTACGCACCGTCACCTTCTTGGTGAAGCCTCCGGGACGTCCCAATGGATTGTAGGTCACCTTGATCCTGCCGCTCTTGCCCGGAGCCACAGGCTCCTCGGAATATTCCGGGGTGGTGCATCCGCACTCGGCGGTGGCGTTCTGGATCACCAGCGGCTTGTCGCCGGTGTTGGTGAAAACGAACTCATAACTCACCACGCCTTTCTTCTCGGGGATGTAGCCGAAGTCGTGCGTGGTGGTCGCGAATGATATGTCAGCCTGTCCCTTTTTCCTGGCCATGGCCGGGACAGAAGTGGCTATCAGACAGATAACCATCAATATCAGTGATACGGTCTTTCTCATTTTCTTACTCTTTCTGTTTTCTAAATGCAAAAATACAAATTTTTTTGTTAACTTTGCCCCCGATTTGAAGGGATACTCATTATAATATTTGCATGAGGCCGCGATTGAATCAGCCCTCATCGGGGATCTGCCTTACTTGTAATGAAAAAACATTTGCAATCCCTTTTTGTTAGATTAGAATAAACTCCACAGGTTTACACGACGCGTAAGATAGAGATGAAGAAACTAATGATCGTAGAGTCGCCGCACAAGGCGGAGACCATCGGCCGATTCCTTGGACCGGACTTCAAGGTTATGTCGAGCAAAGGACACATACGCGACTTGCAGAAACGGGGCATGAGCCTCGATGTAGAGGACGGCTTCACGCCGATCTACGAGATTCCGGACGACAAGAAGGAACTGGTACGACAGCTGAAGGCCGCCACCAAGGACGCCGGCATGGTGTATCTGGCAAGCGATGAGGACCGCGAGGGAGAGGCCATAGCGTGGCATCTGTACGAGGTCCTGGAACTGAATCCCGAGGACTCCAAGCGCATAGTGTTCCACGAGATCACAAAACCAGCCATCCTGCACGCGCTGGAGAATCCGCGCGGCATCGACATCGACAGGGTCAACGCCCAGCAGGCGCGCCGCGTGCTGGACCGCATAGTCGGTTTCGAGTTGAGTCCCGTGCTGTGGAAGAAGATCAAGCCAGCCCTGTCCGCCGGGCGCGTACAGAGCGTCACCACCCGTCTGGTGTGCGAGCGCGAACGCGAGATCCAGGCGTTCCGTCCGGAGGCTTTCTTCCGCGTCAACGCATTGTTCCTGACAGTCGGCAACGCCCCGGTCAAGGCCGAGGGCACCGTCCGCTTCAAGACCGACGCCGAGGCCCGCGCGTTCCTGCAGGGATGCGTGGACCGCAGGTTCCGCGTGTCGGGCATAGCCGTGAAACCTGTGACCCGCAAGCCGCAGCCCCCCTTCACCACCTCCACCCTGCAGCAGGAAGCCGGACGCCGACTCGGCTTCTCCGTAAGCACCACCATGCGTGTGGCCCAGAGACTCTACGAGGAGGGTCAGATCACTTACATGCGTACCGACTCCACCAACCTGTCGGAACTGGCCATAGCCGACATAGCCAAGGCCATAACCGAGGACTACGGACCGTCGTACCAGAAGACGCGCCGCTACCACACCAACGCCAAGGGCGCACAGGAGGCACACGAGGCCATCCGTCCCACCTACGTCAGCCACCGCACCATCTCCGGGACGCCGCAGGAGCAGAAGCTCTACGACCTGATCTGGAAACGCGCCGTGGCATCGCAGATGAGCGACGCCCTGCTGGAGAAGACCAATGTGGACATCGATTTCGCCGACTCGCAGTCCGAGGAAACGGCTCCGTTCCGCGCCGAGGGCGAGACCGTGAAGTTCGAGGGCTTCATGCGCGCATACGGCGTGGAGATCAGCGATGACACCCCCATTGACGACGGCAAGGAGACAATCCTTCCGCCAATGGCCGTAGGCGACAGCCTTGATGCCAAAAGCATCACCGCCACCGAGCGTTTCACCCAGGCGCCCCCGCGATACACGGAGCCGTCGCTGGTCAAGAAGATGGAGGACCTGGACATAGGCCGACCCTCCACCTACGCCTCCACCGTCTCGACCATCCAGGCGCGCGGCTATGTGGAGCATGGCGACAGCGAGGGCACCCCCCGGCAGTTCCATAGGCTGACCCTGCAGGACGGGAAGGTCTCCGACGAGGTATTGACCGAGAACTCAGGCTCCACCCGAGGCAAACTCGTGCCTACCGATGTCGGAATGATAGTCAATGACTTTCTGGAGGAGTTCTTCCCCGACATCATGGACTATAACTTCACGGCCCGCGTGGAGGAGAAGTTCGACGAAATCGCCGAGGGAAAACTGCCCTGGCAGGAGGAGATCGGCGAGTTCTACGGCTCGTTCCATCCGTTGATCGAGAAGGTCAACACCATGCGCAGCGAGACCAAGGTGGGCGAGCGCGTGCTGGGCACTGATCCGGCCAGCGGCAAGCGGGTGTCGGCCAAGGTGGGCCGTTTCGGACCGGTCATCCAGATCGGCGAGGCCACCGATGAGGAGAAACCCCGTTTCGCCAGCCTGCGCGACGGGCAGAGCCTCAGCACCATCACCCTGGAGGAGGCGCTGAAACTGTTCGACCTGCCACGCACCCTGGGCGAGTTCGAGGGGAAGCCTGTCAACGCCGCCATCGGACGTTTCGGCCCATACGTGCATCATGAGAAGATGTTCGTCTCCATCCCCAAGGATATGTCGCCGCACACCATCACTCTCGACGAGGCCGTGGAACTGATCAAGGCCAAGCGCGAGCAGGAGGCCAACAGAATGATCAAGACCTTCGACGAACTGCCGGGAGTCGAGGTGCTGAACGGGCGTTTCGGCCCGTACATAGCCTTCAAGAAGCCGGGCGACCGCAAGGCCACGAACTACAAGATCCCCAAAGGCACCGACCCCAAGTCCCTGACCGCCGACGATGTCCGCAAACTGATGGAGGCCCAGGACGCCGCCCCCAAGACCCCGCGCCGCTCCCCCCGCTCCAAGAAATAACACTCTCTTGCTTTACTAACTTATGCCGGGTGGATTTGTTATAATGACAAATCCACTTGCTGTTTATGGGCCGAAGGAGTCCGTGGACAGCCGCTATATCACAGTAGGCAAGTTTTTCAACAATGCGTAATGCCCCATGTGTAATGCCGGATTGGTTCGCGGACCAATCTGTTTGTCCGCGCAAACATCTACGCTCTCTGCGCGTCATTATCCAATTATACTCCATGTAGGAATAATTTTGATATTCAGTGCCTTTTTTGTAAATTAGCGGTTGGAAACCAAATAGAAGAGAGAAATGGCCAATCTTTATCCCATAGGCATACAGAACTTCGCGACACTTCGTGAGGAAGGCTATACATATGTTGATAAGACAGCCTTTATTGAAAAGCTTGTCAACAGCGGCAAATACTATTTCCTGAGTCGCCCGCGGCGTTTCGGCAAATCCCTGTTGCTTTCTACTATCGAGGCGTTCTATCTGGGTCGCCAAGATTTGTTCGAAGGACTTGCCATCAGCCATATCGACCACGACTGGAACCCACGACCGGTATTGCACATGGCCATGAACGCCAACAAATGCCAGTCAGCCGATGACCTGGAAGCTACGATTGAGTCCTTTCTCTACAATCAGGAACTTATATACGGCCGGAATGAACCGTCGGATGCATTGGCGTTGCGTTTCGGAGCCCTGATACGCAGCGCGTATAATAAGACTGGCCGAAGAGTGGTCATACTCATCGATGAATATGACAAACCCTTGCTGGATTCAGTAGGCAATACGGTTCTGCAGGATGACCTACGCGCCATACTGAAAGGTTTCTATTCGAATCTCAAGAATTGCGACCAATACATCGAGTTTGCAATGCTCACCGGTGTGTCGCGTTTCGGCAAACTCAGTATCTTCAGCGACCTCAACAATCTACAGGATATATCGCTCGACGCGGAATACAGCGCCATATGTGGAATTACGGTGGAGGAAATCCAGGAGAACTTCAAAGACGGTGTGCGCGAACTTGCGGAAAGGAACGGCATCACCATCGGCGAAGCATACGCTCAGTTGAAGGCGAACTACGATGGCTATCATTTTTCGCCGTACTCTCCCGATATGTACAATCCATTCAGTCTGTTGAGTGCGTTGAAATCACAGCGTATCAGTTCCTACTGGTTCTCGACGGGTACGCCGACATTCCTTGTCGACATGATTCGCCGCATGGATATAGACCTGCGCGACCTTGAGGGTATAGAAGAGGAACTCGATGACCTGATGGATGCGTCGTTCGACCTGAGCAATACCGTCCCGATAATGTATCAGAGCGGTTATCTCACCATCAAGGGTTACGACTCTCGTTTCGACACTGCCATCCTTGGCTATCCGAACCGTGAGGTCGAGCGAGGATTTCTGAATGGCTTGATGAAGATCTTCACCGCAAGTCCTGGCGGCCGGAGCGAGTTTGAGGTTAGCCGTTTCGTGCGTGATGTGGAGGCCGGACGTATCGATGACTTCATGACGCGGTTGCAGTCGCTGTTCAGCGGCTACCATTACGACCAGATGGACCTCGGCAATCTGGAACTGCATTACCGCAACGTGATCTATCTGGTGATGAAGCTGATGGGATTCTACACCGAGGCGGAGATGCGGACCGCGGCGGGACGCATCGACCTGCTTGTCAAGACCCCGGAATACCTGTACCTGTTCGAGTTCAAGATCAATCACTGCGCACAGGACGCTATGGACCAGATCAACAGCCGCGACTACCTGCTGCCGTTCCGTGCCGATGGACGCGAGATAATCAAAGTCGGCGCCAATTTCGACGACACCATCCGCTCCATCTCCTCCTGGCTTGTAGAGACAGACCGATAGGACGCCGATTCCACGCAGCAAGAAGTAGAATATAATATCTGAACATTAATGAGAAACATGGAGATGGCGGGCGTCCATTATAAGGGAGCGCGATTCCGACATTACTATTCCATTTCCAATTCCCTGAATCGCAAAGGATGGGGCGCGGGCCTTATCGCTAATTTCATACCTTTTGAACAAAGAAGGAAACTTACGCGCCGTTCCGCTGAGGAATCAATCACGTTGCAATACACCACTCCTCCCCAAAGGGTAAGTCTGAGGCTTATATGGTATTTCTCCGGAGCAAGAAAGACATTCGGGTCAACGTCAAACCTTCTTCCCTCAACTACATCGAGACGAAAGACAATCTATGATGTCAACCCATGTCCCTGCGGAGACATAGGCGTGGAGTTTCAACTTATGTCGAGGGAATTTGTTATAATGACAAATCCACTTGCTGTTTATGGGCCGAAGGAGTCCGTGGACAGCCGCTATATCACACTTGGCAATGGCAAAGAAGGTTGCGAAAATAATCGGATGGACTCTGGTCGGGATCGTGGTCCTGATCCTGGCCGTGGCGGTCGCGGGTACGGCATGGCTGACCCCGAAACGCCTCACCGCCCTGGTAAACAAGGAACTCTCCGAACGCCTTGACGCCGATGTCCGTACCGTGAATATCCGCTACACATTCTGGTCCACGTTCCCCGACCTGGATGTCACCATCGACTCCCTGAGCGTCACAAGCCGCGCATTGGACGCGTTGCCCGACTCACTGGCCGCGAGACTGCCGGCCGACGCCCGCCTGCTACTCTCGTCCGGCCGGATCTCCGGCTCGGTAAACGCCCGCGAGCTGTTGAACGACCGGATCGAACTGGGCGACATCGCCGTGGACTCCCTGCGCCTGAACCTGGTGGGCGTCACCGATTCCATAGCCAACTGGAACGTGATTCCCAAGGCCGGGAAAACCAGGAAAATCTCCGGTTTCTCAGTCAACTCCATACGGCTGACGCATCCGCAAGCCATCTCATACGTCGACCTGCCATCCGGCTGCGACATACAGGCGCGCCTCGACTCGCTGTCAATGCTGCCTGCCGATGAAAAGAACCTCTACCGCCTGGCATCAGGGGGCAACGTGGACGCCCACCTCAAGGAACGCAGTTACGTCACCGACCTGCCCGTAAGCCTAAACGGCGACATCGCACTGAACCTTGATCCGGTCTCCATCCACACCAATGACCTCGCCGCAGACATCAACGGCATCAAGATGACCTTTGACCTCGGAGTAGAGATCAACGACAAGCCAAGAATCACCGAATTCGACTTCTCCATCGGAAGGTTCAACTTAGGGAAACTGCTGCGCCTGATCCCTCCTGAACTCGTTCCCACGCTACAGGGGCTCCGCGCCGATGCGCTGCTGCAGATGGACGGCAAGATCACCAGACCATACCTGATCGGCGCACCGGACCTCCCCTCGCTGGTGCTGAATGTGGACATTCCCTCGGGCAGCGTCCTTTACAACACCATCTCCCTGCAGGACATATCGCTGCAGGGCCGTCTTTCCTATGACGCCGACCATCCTGAAGCCTCCACTCTCGACATCCCGCGCCTAAACGTCCGCGACGGCATCACCGACCTGCGCGTGCAGGCCGTGGTGAGCGATCCCACGGGCGCCCCCAGGGTCGTGGCCGACGTCAAGGGAGACCTGTCGCTCGCCAAACTCGGCTCCATGACACAGTATCTGCGGGAAATGAACCTCGACGGCAAGGTCACGTCCGACACACGGCTGCGGTTCACCCTGGCCGACCTGAAGGAGTGCCGTCTGGACAGGATGCAAGTCAGCGGCAAAGCGGACCTGAAGGGATTCAGGATCGACAACATCGGCGACGTGGACCGCATATCGGCCGACAACATGAAGGTGAGTTTCGGCGCGTCCGCCCACAGCACCACCCGCAGCAGGGTGTCGGGATCCCTCTTCGACTTCAAGGCCACAGTCGACAATCTCAACATCGATGCGGTGGGTTACAGGGCCAAGGCGACCAGCGTCCTGCTGACATCGGACATCCACGACCCGGGCACGGTACCTCTGGCGGACGTGGCCGACTACCTGCCGTTCAACCTGGACATGAAGGCCTCCACCCTCAGCCTGGGCAATCCCCGGGACACCCTGCGCGTCCATGTCAACGACGCCGACGTGCGCGGCGTCATATCGGCCAGGCTGAAGGGAAAGATGCAGGCCAGGACCTACGACGTCAGCGTCAAAGGGTCCAGCCTGAGATACGAGCAGGGGCGCACCCGCTTCAACATCAACGACCTCAACACCTCGGTACAGGCCGCTTACCTGAGCCACGACGTCTACGCGCCTCCCTTCTGCATGCCTGCGTCATGGACAGCCGACAACGCCACGGCTCTCTTTGCCCGTAGCACGCCACGCACCGTCCGGCTCACGGTCCCGCAACGGCTGCGGCAGATAATGGCCCGCTGGCGCGTGACGCTCAGACTCCGCGGCAGCAAGGGAATGCTCCTCACCCCGGCGTTTCCGGTGCGCAACTACCTCACCAACATCGATGTCAGCGCCAGCTTCGACTCCATCGCCATCCGCGACATGAGCATGCGGTCCGAGTCCAGTTCCGTCACCTTCACCGGCGGCATATCCAACCTGCGGCAGTTCCTGACGTCGCCCGTGCCGGCTCCGTTACGCCTGAACCTCACGGCCGCCATCGACACCCTGCAGTGCAACCAGCTGGCCGCCGCCTATGAGCACGGCGTGGAACTGATCTACGGCCCCGGCACCGTGCAGCGCCGCCTCGACAACAACGCCATCGTCGCCTCCGACTCCGTGGCGATGGTGATCCCACGCAACATCTACGCCGACATACGCGCATCCATAGGGCGGTGCTTCTACACCGACCTGCAGACCTACGACTGGCTCGGCGACATTCATGTGGCCGACGGCAACCTGGACATCGACACACTGGCAGTCCATACCGATTTCGTAACCGCCGGGGCCAAGGTCCGCTACAGCACCGGCAACCTGGAGGACCTGACGATTGGAGCCGATATCGGAGCGTACGGACTGAACGTAAAGGAGTTCTTCCGCAACTTCCCGAAGGTGCTGAGGGCCATGCCCCAGATGGCCAACCTGTCGGGAGTGTTCAACGCCCGCGCCGACGTCACCACACGGCTGTTCCCCACCATGTACGTCATGCTCCCGGCCACTGTGGGCGACATCTCCGTGCAGGGACGCGACCTGGTGCTGAAGCAGAACAGGTTCATCCGCAAGGTGACACGCATGATGCTGATTCCCACCGGAGGCCCGCTGCGCATAGCCAATATCGACATCAACGCCCGGCTGGCCGACAACCTGCTGATGCTATATCCGTTCCGCATCGGCTTCGACAGGTATGACCTGACCGTAGGGGGCCTTAACAACTTCGCCGGCGACCTGTACTACCACATCGGGGTGGACAAGTGGCCGCTGTCCATACCCTTCGGACTGAACATCAAGGGAACGACAAGCCATCCGGAAATCCGGTTCGGCGCAGCGCGATGGAAGGACAGCGACGCCACGGAAATAGCCGCCGACATCGACAACGACATTCAGTTGAACGTGATCCAGATGGCCAAGAAGTACGGGCTGCTGATGATCCACAAGGCCGCCCAGGCCGACACCACCCGCAATTATCTGTTTTAATCAAAAAAATTTGCTGGATTTGGGAATTTTTTGTAACTTTGCAGTCGCAAAGAAAATCGGGGTGTAGCACAGTTGGTTAGCGCGCTACGTTCGGGACGTAGAGGTCGGGCGTTCGAGTCGCCTCACCCCGACAGAAAAGCCGGAGCTCCCTCCGGCTTTTTCTTATTTTATAAATCCGCGTGACGGATTCAAAAAAAACGAAAGTTGTACAACATCTGAATATGAGCGAATTCAAGAGAACACTGGTAACCACGGCATTGCCGTACGCAAACGGCCCGGTACACATCGGGCACCTTGCCGGAGTGTACGTTCCGGCTGACATCTATGCCCGCTATCTGCGGCTGCAGGGACGCGAAGTCATGCTGGTGGGCGGCAGCGACGAGCATGGCGTGCCCATCACCATCAAGGCTCGCAAGGAGGGCGTCACGCCCCAGGACATCGTGGACCGCTACCACGCGCTGATCCGCGACTCGTTCCAGGAGTTCGGAATCTCGTTCGACGTCTACGGACGCACCACCAGCCAGACCCACCGCAGGACCGCCTCGGATTTCTTCCGCAAGCTGTACGACAACGGCGAGTTCATCGAGAAGAGCAGCATGCAGCTATACGATCCGGAGGCGGGACAGTTCCTGGCGGACCGCTACGTGACGGGCAAGTGCCCCCACTGCGGCAACGAGCACGCCTACGGCGACCAGTGCGAGGCCTGCGGCACATCGCTCAACGCCACCGACCTGATCGACCCCAAATCCGCCATCACCGGCGCCAAGCCCGTGCTGAAGGAGACCACGCATTTCTTCCTCCCCCTGGACAAGTGGCAGCCCCGCCTGGAGGAGTGGATCCTGAAGGGACACAAGGAGTGGAAGCCCAACGTCTACGGCCAGTGCAAGTCATGGCTGGACATGGGCCTGCAGCCCCGCGCCGTGAGCCGCGACCTCGACTGGGGCATCCCCGTGCCCGTGGAGGGCGCCGAGGGGAAGGTGCTGTACGTCTGGTTCGACGCTCCGATCGGCTACATCTCCAACACCATCGACCTGGTGGGCGACGACTACACCAAGTGGTGGAAGGATCCCGAGACACGCATGATCCACTTCATCGGCAAGGACAACATCGTGTTCCACTGCATCGTGTTCCCCTCCATGCTTATGGCCGAGGGCTCCTACAACCTCCCCGACAACGTTCCGGCCAACGAGTTCCTGAACCTGGAGGACGACAAGATCTCCACATCGCGCAACTGGGCCGTATGGCTGCATGAGTACCTGCGCGACTTCCCCGGCAAGCAGGACACCCTGCGCTACACGCTGACGGCCAACGCCCCGGAGACCAAGGACAACAACTTCACATGGCGTGACTTCCAGGCCCGCAACAACAGCGAGCTGGTGGCCATCCTTGGAAACTTCATCAACCGTGCCGTGGTGCTGGACTGGAAATACTTCGACGGCAAGGTTCCCGAGGCCGGCGAGCTGCTGGATATTGACAAGGCCGTTTATAATGAAGTCCGCGAGGCTGTTGCGGCGCTGACTTCCGACCTGGAGGAGTTCAAGTTCCGCGAGGCGTTGCGCCAGGCCATGAACGTGGCCCGCGCCGGCAACAAGTACCTGGCCGACACCGAGCCGTGGAAACTGTGGAAGACCGACCCGGCGCGTGTGGCCACCATCCTGAACGTGTCGCTGCAGCTGTGCGCCACGCTGGCCGTGATCTTCGAGCCGTTCCTTCCCTTCATGAGCCGTAAGCTGTGCGATATGCTGAAGCTGGACAACCTGAAATGGGACATGGCCGGACGCGAGGACCTGCTTCCCGCAGGCAAGCAGCTTGGCGAGGCCAGGATACTGTTCGAGAAGATCGAGGATGACGCCATCCAGGCGCAGATGGACCGGCTGGCACGTATCAAGGAGGAGAACAGACTGGCCGGCTGGACACCCGAGGCCGTGAAGGCCGAGTGCGCCTTCGAGGACTTCGAGAAGGTGGACATCCGCGTGGGCAAGGTTCTGGAATGCGAGAAGGTGAAGAAGTCGAAGAAACTCCTGAAGTTCAAGATCGACGACGGCATGGGCGGACGCACCATCCTGAGCGGCATAGCCGGCAGTTATCCGGAGCCGGAGAAACTGGTGGGCATGGAGGTGCTGTTCATCGCGAACTTCGCGCCGCGCAACATGATGGGCCACGAGAGCCAGGGCATGATCCTGTCGGCCGTGAACCCCGACGGCTCGCTGACGCTCTGCAGTCCCAGCAAGGACGTCACCCCCGGTGCCCAGGTGGGCTGACTCCTCACCATCCGCGACCATCAATCATACATATAAGACATTGTTCTATAAACAAATCGGCAACTTTTCCAAGTTGCCGATTCTTTTTTCTATACTTTTGTCATCCCTAACTCATGTGATAACAGGCACTTCAAATTTCAGCCACTCAGAAAGACACACTTGCAGTTTCCCACGGAGATTGCTGAAAATCTCAACAAGATGCAATAGCATCGCGATGCATCGGCTTGAATAATTTTGATATTCAGAGGCTTTTTTGTAAATTAGCGGTTTAATGGTGTTGTTTAGATTATAGATCCACTTAGATTGACATGGCAAATCGTTATCCCATAGGCGTGCAGAGCTTCGCGAAACTTCGCGAGGAGGGTTATATATATGTAGACAAGACCTCCTTTATTGAAAAACTTATATCGGAAGGCAACTGTTATTTTCTGAGCCGTCCGCGGCGGTTCGGTAAATCCCTGCTGCTCTCCACAATCGAGGCGTTCTATCTGGGGCGCAGGAATCTGTTCGAGGGCCTTGCCATAAGCCGTGCCGACCATGACTGGCAGCCACGGCCGGTATTGCACATGGCTCTGAATGCCTGGGAATATAAGGATTCCGAGAGTTTGTCGCAGAAACTGAACTATGACTTTGAACGCTGGGAGCAGCTCTATGGCAATGAAAGGCAAACCGCCAATCATTCCGAGCGTTTCCGCTACATAATCGAGCAGGCCTATGCCAAGACCGGACAGAGAGTGGTAATCCTCATAGATGAATACGACAAGCCATTGCTTGATACCGCTGACAACTTGATCCTGCAGGACTCCTACCGTTCATTGTTGAAGTCAGTGTATGGCAACCTCAAGAACTGCGACCAGTACATCGAGTTCGCGATGCTGACAGGAGTGTCCCGTTTCGGCAAGCTCAGCATCTTCAGCGACCTGAACAACCTACAGGACATATCGCTCGATAATGAATACAGCGCCATCTGCGGAATTACGGCAGACGAGATCAGGGAGAACTTCAGCGACGGAGTACGCGAGCTCGCGGAAAGAAACGGAATCACCATCGACGAGGCATACGCGCAACTGAAGGAGAACTATGACGGCTACCATTTCTCACCGTACTCGCCCGACATGTACAATCCGTTCAGCCTGCTGAACGCGTTGAAATCACAGCGTATCAGTTCCTACTGGTTCTCGACGGGCACCCCGACTTTCCTTGTCGACATGATCCGCCGTATGGAGACCGACCTGCGCGACCTGGAGAACATTGAGGAGGAACTCGATGACCTGATGGATGCCTCCTTCGACCTGAGCAATACCGTCCCGATAATGTATCAGAGCGGTTATCTCACCATCAAGGGTTACGACTCTCGTTTCGACACTGCCATCCTTGGCTATCCCAACCGCGAAGTGGAACGGGGGTTCCTGAATGGACTTATGAAGATCTTCACCGCAAGCAAGAGCGGCCGCAGCGAGTTCGAGGTTAGCCGTTTCGTGCGTGATGTGGAGGCCGGACGTGTCGATGATTTCATGACGCGGCTGCAGTCGCTGTTCAGCGGCTATCACTACGACCAGATGGACCTTGGCAATCTGGAGCTGCATTACCGCAACGTGGTCTACCTGGTGATGAAACTGATGGGGTACTACACCGAGGCCGAGATGCGGACGGCTTCCGGCCGTATCGACTTAGTGGTCAAGACTCCGAGGTATCTATATCTGTTCGAGTTCAAGATCAACCATAGCGCCCAGGACGCCATGGACCAGATAAACAGCCGCGACTACCTGCTGCCGTTCCGTGCCGATGGCCGAGAGATAATCAAAGTCGGTGCCAATTTCGACGACACCATCCGCTCCATCTCTTCCTGGGTTGTGGAGGCAGGCTGACAGATTGCAAGTCTCATCCTCGCAAAATAATTAAAGACAGGATCCGAGGACCAGCAGCAGGAGGCTGACCAGCAGCACGGCAAGGTCGATGGCCTTGCGGCGGATGTTACGCTCATGCAGCACCACGATGCCGTAGACGAAGGGAATTATGACACTGCCACGGCGTATCATCGACACCACCGAGATCATTGCGCCGGACAGCGACAGGCAGTAGAAGTATGCCAGGTCCGCGGCTGTCAGGAACAGCGAGATGCATGGTATGGACCACTTCCAGCTGAACCTGCCTCCCGAATGGGACGGAGCCAGCCGCCGTAACAGCACAACTATCACAGACATCAGCACGAACTGATAGAGCGAGTACCAGGCCTGAACGTCGGTGGCGGTGTAATGCCGCATCAGGAATTTGTCGTATAGGGCGCTGACTGCTCCCAATACTGTGGCTCCGATCGACATCCAGAGCCATGCGGAGCGCCGGAAACTGAAACCCTCGCGGCTGCCGAGGCGCGAGATGAAGAAAAGCGACGCGAAACCGAGCAGCATACCCGCCCATTGCAGCCAGTTGAGACGCTCGCCGTAAATCAGGATGGCGCCTAACAGCACCATCACCGGCCGCGTGGCGTTGATGGGTCCCTGGATGGTCAGGGGCAGATGCTTTATGGCGAAATAGCCAAGAATCCACGATGACAGCACTATGACGGCTTTCAGGATCACAAACAGATGCCCCTGGACCTCGCCCGCCAGTCCCCAATGACCGGTGGTGAATGCAGTGACGAATACCGGCGACATCAGCAGCGTCCCGAACAGGGTGTTGAGCATCAGCACCACCGGCACGTTGTTGTCGCGCACCGACAGTTTCTTGAATATGTCATAGAATCCAAGGCAAAACGCCGAGACAAAAGCCAACGCTATCCACATAATTTCGATTAATAAATCAAATCGGGTGCAAAATTAGTAAAAATCTTGCTTTTTAAGTCGAATAGCCTTAACTTCGCGGGAAAAACAGGGAAAGATGGATAATATGTCTGAGAAGATCGCGGAGTTCTTCAGCCGCCGCGCTACTGTGAGGAAATATAAGGATGAGGCTCCGTCGCGTGAGTTGATCGACAGCCTTCTGGCCGCCGCCATGCGTGCGCCCACCACGGGCAACATGCAGCTGTACAGCGTTGTGGAAACCCGCGATCCGGAGATGCGCCGCCGCCTGGCCGAACTGCATTTCAACCAGCCTGCCGCCACAGGCGCGCCGCTGATGCTGACGTTCTGCGCCGACTATCACCGCTTCACGCGGTGGTGCGAGGTATCAGACGCCGACCCGGGCTATGACAACTTACTGTCGTTTACCTCGGCCATGATGGACGCCGTGATCCTGACGCAGCAGTTCGTGACGCTGGCGGAACTGAGTGGCCTCGGCACATGCTATCTGGGCACCTGTCTGTACAACGCGCCGGAGATCGCCGCATTGCTGAAGTTGCCGCGCCTCACGGTGCCGGTGGCCTGCATATCGGTGGGCTATCCCGCCGAACAGCCGGAAGAGACGGAACGCCTCGCGCTGGACGGTGTGCTGTACCGCGAGACATATCCCGAACTGAAGGGCACAGACATAGTGGAGATATACAAGGCCAAGGACGACTTCGCGCCCAACGCCAGATTCGTGGCGGAGAACGGCAAGAAGACGCTGGCGCAGGTCTTCACCGACGTGCGCTACCCCCGCGCCATGAATGAAGCGACCTCCGCCAAACTCATGGCCTTCCTCCGCGCCCAGGGCTTCCTCGATGCGTAACGCACAATGAGCGGGTTCCCGCAAAGCCGCCAAGTGCGCCGAGTACATCGAGTGTCTTGGGGGGGAACGAAAGCGGCGCGTCAAACAATTCCGGCCGCCATGTACGGACATCCTTTCAGGATGTTTGACCCGGAATCAGGAAGGAAACATCCCGGAGGGATGTCCGTACATGGTCGGCACGGAGGGAAAGAATGTTAGACCCCGTTCCCCAATATTTGTTAATGCTGGGGCGGTCAAGCGTTATGCAGATGTGTTCGCGCAGTGAGGGAGCAATGCAGTTGCATTGTGACCGAAACAAGCGGACACAAATGCATGACGATTGGCCGAGGCGATGGTAACTTCTGCCACGGGCAACTGAGGATGCAAATATTAGTGATGAATTGGATATGGCGCTGAATCAGACGAACCGCAACATAAACATTGCGCAGGCTGCCATTGCAACTCCTTTTGCGGTGTTTTAGAAACTGTTCGTAATTCCTGTTTAACCGTCTGAATGATTCAAGCCAGGAAAAGGTTCGTTCCACGACCCACCTGCCATCAATCGGTTTGAATTCCGATGTTCCGAAATTTGATTTCACACACTCCAGTTTCACGTTCAGAGCTTCATTCAAGTTTTTCACCAAAGAGCCGCGATAGCCGTTGTCTGCCTTCAGCAGGTTGATTGATGGATATTTGCAGCTTGTGTCAATCACCAATTCAATCGCCCCTTTGCTGTCATGGACATTTGCGCGCGATGTCGCAACAGTCAAGGGGAACCCGTTTGAATCTACGGCCAAATGCCTTTTTATGCCCTTGGTTTTCTTTCCTCCGTCCACCCCCTTTTCTGAGTGTGACAGCCCCGTGCGCACGCTTTGGCTGTCTATGACGGCAACTGTCGGCTGCGGCGATTTCCCTTGCTTATCCCTTGCGAGAGCATTCAGTTCGCAGATCAGACGGTCACGCCGGGCTGCTGCCGCGGAAGAAACCGACCTGACAAAGAGTTTCTACTATTTCTCACCGGATCCCGATATCCTGACCGTGGACCAGACCGGTACCGTGACAGTCAGGAAGGAAGGCGAGGGCCGCATCTGGGCATATGTGCTCGACGGCTCCGACCGCAAGGTGGAGATCGGCGTGAACAAGTTCGCCCTGGAGGACTTCAACCACGACGGCGTAATCGACTCAGACGATTTGCAAATGCTTGTGAACCACATTGCCAACCCCGCTGAATCCAAGATTCCTTCAGAGAAAGCTGATCTTACAAAAGATGGCGGCGTTGATAGCGATGACATTCAGTATCATGTAAACAAAATCATCAGTAAGTAATGAAAAACAAGAAACAGATAATACTCGCATCAGTCCTGGGGCTGCTCTCGTTCGGAGCAGCCGCCCAGGACACGGATGTGACAGTCTTCGTAAATCCGAAGGAAATCACGGTTGAAGACGGTAAGGCAAAAGTCGAGATCTGGGTTGACTCACAGCTGGATCATCTCAATTCATTCGACTTTCAACTCTTTGTGCCGGAAGGCTTCGAGATAGAGAAGAAAAAGAACGGGACATATAAATTTACCGTGAATCCGGATGAAAGTATGGAATTAGACCATGCGATTACAGCCGTTGAGCATTTCGAGGATCCTACAAATCCATATTATAAATTTGTGGGAGTTTCTATGACAAATACCTATCTTCCCCAGGGACGCAACATGGTGTTCTGGTTCAATCTGACTGTACCGGAGACATTCACCACTGAGGCGTATCCGAATGGTGCGGAATGCCATCTGGGCAACATCACCATCGTTGACAATGTCCCCAAGGATGGCGGCGGATTCAATCCTACCGGCTATCATCCCGCGGACTTCTACTTCACTATCCTTCCCCACAACCCGGGCACGGGCGTGACGGAAATCACTGTGGACGGCGTGGACGACGCCATCTACGACCTGCACGGCCTTAGGGTATATCCTCCCCTGGCCCCGGGCGTCTACATCACCAACGGTAAGAAGATCATGGTGAAGTGACCGCCATCCCCCACCCATTAAAGAACGCCGGAATCCGAACAGATTCCGGCGTTCTTTCATCCTCATCCCATGATGCTGCCCCCATGTACGGACATCCCTTCGGGATGTTTCACCCCCTGAATTCCATAAACCCGGGATCTCGGCCACGGAACCATAGGCCACGCTGGCTACACTATCAGCTTGAGGTGGCCGTGGGCATTGATGCGGTAGGCGCTGGTGACGCCGGTGGCGCGGTCAGTCACCTGGAACACGTCCGTATCGTAGTCGTCGACGCCCAATGCCTCCGCGGCCGCCTGTATGGCCTCCCCGATGTTGTGGAAGCCGGTTCCCTCATATCTTTCCTTACGGCCGTCGGCGTGTTCCAGCACCACCACGACACAGTCCTCCGTTCTTAATCTGTTCGTTTCCATATTCATTGGCTGAATTCATTTGCTTACACTTACTCATGCTTAGCCAGAAGGTCCACGTCCGGCTTGGAGATGGGCACGTCCATATGCGTCCATAGGACATTGGGAATCATGCGCCACAGACCCACCACTACGTTCCAGCGCCAGTCGATCACGGCCACGCGCTGCCTGCGCACTATGGCCTTCAGGATACGCGGCACCGCATACTCCAGACTCATCGTCATGGGGTACTTGTTGCCCGGCACCAGAAGCGGCGTGCGCACCCATCCGGGCCGAATGTCGCTGAAGGTGATGCCGGCGTCGGAATCGTTGCTGAGCTGCTCCAGGGCCACCAGCCATTTCTGTCCGGCTGCCTTCGACGCCGAGTAGGCCGACAGGCGCGCCAGGCCGTTGGTGCCCGCCACCGACGTCACCGCAGCGATATGTCCACGGATATGATTGTTGCGGAAATAGCGGTAGGCCGCGCTGATGCAACGCACGAACCCGACGGTGTTGGTGTTGAAGATGTCCACCTCGGCCTCGGGATCCAGCGACGTATTCTCGTAGCCGATACCGGCCACATGGAAATAGATGTCCATGCCGCCGAGTTTCTGGATCAACGCCTCCATCTGCCCAACGGCCGCCGGTTTGGTAACGTCGATACGCGCATACTCCACCTGGTCGGGATATTTCCGCCGCAGTTCCTCCAGCGGCTTGGTATGGCGGGCGGCCACACCCACCTTCACTCCTCGTTTCGCCAATGCCTCGGCGCATGCGTATCCGATTCCCGACGACGCGCCCATTATAACTATTTTCTTCATCCTGATGTCATTTATATATTCCTTAATAACAAAACGGGCGCGGAATGAGTTCTGTAATATAGATACCAAAACTTACGATGATGGGAAAACCGAAACTGGTGGTGTCGACAGGAGCCGGCATCAGTGCCGAGAGCGGCATAAAGACCTTCCGCGACGCCGGAGGGATGTGGGAGAACTATCCGGTGATGCAGGTGGCGTCGGCCGAGGGGTTCAGGCGTGACCCCGAGCTGGTGCATGAATTCTACAACGCGCGGCGCAGGGAACTGGTCCACGCGCTGCCCAACGCCGCCCACAAGGCGCTGGTGGAACTGGAACGGGACTACGATGTCTACGTCATCACCCAGAACGTGGACGACCTGCACGAGCGCGCCGGCTCCAGCCATGTGCTGCACCTGCACGGCGAGCTGATGAAGATGCGCTCCATCAAGCATCCGGAGTACACCGAGCCGCTGGACGTGGAGCATCTGGAGACCACTCCGGCCACCCGAGGCAGGAACGGCGACCTGATGCGGCCGCACATAGTGTTCTTCAACGAGCCGGTGCCCAACATCGAGAAGGCAGTGGACCTGGTGCGCCAGGCCGACGTGTTCGTGGTGATCGGCACGTCGCTGGTGGTCTACCCGGCCGCCGGCCTGATACAGTGCGTGCGTCCCGGCACGCCGATCTACTACATCGACCCCAACCCCGCCGATGTCCACGGCATCCCCGACCTGACCGTGATCCGGGAGCCGGCCACCAAGGGAATGGAGACCCTGACCCACATGCTGACCGGCAAATAAGGGCACGTTGACAAAACAGATACTGAAAACGTCCCCGCCAGGCCCGAATTAGGCCTCGGCGGGGACGTTTTCACATTTGTTGAAAAAATAATCCTTATTTTATTCGTTTTTCTCGAAAAACTTTGCTACTTTTGTAGGTGAAGTCAGAGAATCACCCGAAAAGTGACTCGCTTCAGGAAACCTAACCTTCAGACCATGGCAAAAATACGAGGAGCAATCACCGTGAACACAGTACGGTGCAAAGGGTGCAACCTGTGCGTTGTCGCCTGCCCGACAAAGACTTTGTCGCTACAGCCCAATGAGGTCAACGACCGCGGCTACCATTACGCTTACATGGCGAATCCCGAGAACTGCACCGGCTGCACATCGTGCGCGCTGGTATGCCCGGACGCTTGTATCGAAGTCTACAGAGTTAAAGTCGAGGACTAAGAATCTATCCTAAATCTAATTTCCACCGTACGGAAAACTCACCGGAGAAACACAAAGGAATTATGAAAGAAGAAGTAAGGCTCATGAAGGGCAACGAGGCGATAGCGCACGCCGCCATCCGCTACGGATGCGACGGCTACTTCGGCTATCCCATCACCCCCCAGTCCGAGGTATTGGAGACCTTGGAGGAACTGATGCCGTGGGAGACCACCGGCATGGTAGTGCTCCAGGCCGAATCGGAATTAGCAGCCATCAATATGGTATACGGCGGCGCCTCCACAGGCAAGGCCGTGATGACGTCGTCGTCATCGCCGGGTATCAGCCTCAAGCAGGAGGGTATCTCGTACATCGCCGCGGCATCGCTGCCGGCACTGATCCTGAACGTAATGCGCGGCGGCCCCGGCCTAGGCACCATCCAGCCCAGCCAGGCCGACTATTTCCAGGCCACCAAGGGCGGCGGCCACGGCGACTACCACCTGATTGTCCTGGCCCCCAGCACCGTCCAGGAGATGGTGGACTTCGTGGGTCTGGGCTTCGACCTGGCCTTCAAGTACACCAACCCGTGCATGATCCTGGCCGACGGCATCGTGGGCCAGATGATGGAGAAGGTTGTCCTGCCCGAGCCGCGTCCGCGCCGCACCGACGACGAGATCCGCCGTCAGTGCCCTTGGGCCGCCACGGGCCGCAAGGACGGCCGCAAGCGCAACGTCATAACCAGCCTTGAGCTGGAGTCCGCCCGCATGGAGGTGATCAACCATGAGCTGCAGGCCCGCTACGCCGAAATCCAGAAGAACGAGACACGCTGGGAAGAGATCGGCGTGGAGGACGCCGACTACCTGATCGTGGCCTTCGGCTCCATAGCGCGTATCTCCGACAAGGCGCGCGAGATAGCCGCCGAGGAGGGAATCAAGGTAGGCATCATCCGCCCCATCACCCTCTGGCCCTTCCCCTCCGAGGCCGTCAACAAGGCCGCCCAGGGCAAGAAGGGCGTGCTGGTAGTCGAGCTTAACGCAGGCCAGATGATCGAGGATGTACGCCTGGCCGTACACGACGCTCTCCCCGTGGAGCACTTCGGCCGTCTGGGAGGCATCATCCCCAGCCCCGAGGAAGTAGTGAACGCCCTCAAGGAGAAAATCATCAACCGCAAGTAATCACGCCGAAAACTCTGAACACATGGAAATCGAAGAAATTATCAGGGAGGAAAACAAGGTTTACAGCAAGCCCCGTCTGCTGGAAGAGGTGCACATGCACTACTGCCCGGGCTGTAGCCACGGCGTGGTGCACAAGATACTGGCCGAGGTGCTGGACGAGATGAACCTGACGGAGAAGGCCGTGGGCGTGTCGCCCGTAGGCTGCGCCGTCTTCGCATACAACTACATCGACGTTGACTGGATCGAGGCCGCGCACGGCCGCGCGCCGGCAGTGGCCACCGCCGCCTCGCGCCTCTGGCCCGAGAACGTCCTGTTCACATACCAGGGCGACGGCGACATGTCCGCGATCGGTACCGCCGAGTCCATCCATGCCGCCAACCGTGGCGAGAACATCGTGATGATCTTCATCAACAACGCCATCTACGGCATGACCGGAGGCCAGATGGCCCCCACCACACTGGTGGGCCAGAAGACCGCAACGACCCCGTACGGACGCCGCGTGGACCTGAACGGTCACCCGCTGGAGATCACCAACCTCATGGCCATACTGGACGGCACATGCTATGTGACACGCCAGTCCGTACACACCCCCGCCAACGTCCGCAAGTTCAAGAACGCGCTGAAGAAGGCGTTCCAGAACGCCATCGACAAGCGCGGCACCAGCGTGGTGGAGGTGGTGTCCACCTGCAACTCCGGATGGAAGCTCAGCCCCGAGAAGGCCAACGAGTGGATGGCCGAGAATATGTTCCCCAAGTATCCTCTGGGCGACCTGAAGAATGTGTAACCCCCTAACCCGCAGAAATTCATGAAACAAGAGATAATCATAGCCGGATTCGGCGGACAGGGAGTTCTGTCGATGGGCAAGATCCTGGCCTACTCGGGCCTGATGGACGACAAGGAAGTGACCTGGATGCCCTCCTACGGACCGGAGCAGCGCGGCGGCACGGCCAACGTGACCGTGATCCTGAGCGACCAGAAGATATCCAGTCCCGTCCTGGACAAGTACGACATCGTCGTGGCCCTGAACCAGCAGAGCCTCGACAAGTTCGCCCCGAAGGTTAAACCCGGCGGCGTGCTGATCTACGACACCAACGGCATCCACAACCATCCCACCCGCGACGACATCAAGGTGTACCCCATCGACGCGATGGAGGCTACCCTTGAGATGGGCAACTCCAAGGCCTACAACATGGTAGTGATGGGCGCGCTGCTCAAGGCCATGGATTACAAACTCCCGATGGAGAATGTGATCAAGGGTCTGAAGAAGTCCCTGCCGGAGCGCCACCACAAACTCATCCCGATGAACGAGAAGGCCATCGAGAAGGGTGGGTCATTGATTTGACATGACACGATTTCTTATATTTTTTATAAGCCTGGTCTCCCTGACGGGAGCCCGGGCTTATTCTTTGCTCCCCCTGCGGTACGAGGGGACGATGATGCCTTACGACTTCGCCCTGGAGGAGGCTCCGGCATGGCCGGACTCCCTGCGGCCCGTCTACTGCGCCTATGTGGCGCGCCACGGAGCGAGGTACATGACCGGCCCGAAGAAGTTCGACAAACTGGAGCCTGTGCTGCGCCGGGAAGCCGAAGCGGGCAACCTTACGGCCGACGGCAGGGCGTTGCTGGCCATGGTGGACTCCGTACGCACCCTGAGCGAGGGAAAATGGGGGCAGCTGTCGGCCGTGGGAATACATGAGCAGGAACTCCTGGGCGCGGAGATGACGCGCCTTGTCCCTGAACTGGGACGCGATGACGCGGAAGTCGCCACCCTGTCGTCGTTCGTGCCGAGGGCCATGATGACAATGTATGAGTTCAACCATGCCATGATGCTTCGCAACGACCGGCTGGACGTGACCGCCTGCTCGGGGCATATGTACTCGCCGTTGGTCTATTTCTTCGACACCGACTCGGTATACCGGGCCTACCGCAAGGATGGGGCTTGGAAGGGGATAACGGACCGTTACCAGGCGGAGAACATACCCGTCGCTCCGTTGCGGCGGCTGTTCGTGCGTCCCGTGAACATTAAGAAACATAAGCAGCAGGAATTGGTGATGGACATCTACTCGCTGCTGCAGTCGCGCCGTGCCATGGGACTGCCGGCCCCGTCGGACCGCTTCATGTCGGCGGCGGAGTACCGTCAGTGCTGGATGCTGTCCAACCTGTCGCATTACCTTCGCAACTGCCAGTCGCCCCTCAGCGGCGACATCGTGCCCCAGTCGGTGGCGACGTTGGTGGAGTACATCATCGGTGACGCGGACAGGTCGCTGGGCGATCCGGTGATGCGCAACGGCTTCAGCGGCTATTTCGGACACGCGGAGACTTTGATGCCGCTGCTGTCGGCGTTGCGGATACCGGGGTGCCACGCCATGACGACGGACGCGGCGCAACTGGCCAAACAATGGAAGTCGGACCAGGTGGTGCCGCTCGGCGCGAATCTAGGGATATTCCTGTTCAGGACCGGACGGGGTGTACTGGCGGCGGTGCGCCTGAACGGCCGCAATGTCAAGCCGATTCCCGGCAAGGGCTACCTGGTGGACTGGAGCGAGCTTAAATCCTATTGGCGCCGTCTGGTGCCTTACACCGTCATCTCCGAATAAGTCGTAAGGGCGTCCTCGATGCAGTCGGCATCCACCACAGTGGATTCCACAGGGTCGCCGAAATTCCGGAGCAGGACAAACGCAATCTGTCCTTGCTTCGGATTTTTCTTGTCATGTTCCATCGGCCGGACCAGAGCGGCGGCATCAAGCACGCAGTCAGGCAACGGCCCGTAGTATCTGCCAAGAATCCTGTCGGCATATGTCTGTGCCGAGCCGTCGGGAAGGCCGCATAGCCTCTCACTGAGGATCAGGCTCACCAACAGGCCGTGGGCCACCGCCATGCCATGGCCCACGGGTGTGCCGAGCCGGGCCGCGCGCGTCTCGAAGGCGTGTCCTGCGGTATGGCCTAAGTTCAGTATTCGGCGCAGTCCCCGCTCGGTGGGGTCCTGGCGCACGATTTCCTCCTTGAACCGGGCGGACCATTCCGCCGCGGAGCCTAAAGTCACGGCATCAAGGACACCTGGAAGGTCCAGCAGCCTGCGGTACTCCTGAGCTGATCCGAGCATCGCGCTCTTAACCACTTCTGCGAAGCCGTCGGCCATCAACTCCGGACTGAGGGTCCGCAGCCAACGGCTGTCGACTATGACGCGCTCGGGCATCTTGAACGCGCCGATCTCGTTCTTGTAGCCGCAGAAGTCTATGCCGGTCTTGCCGCCGATGGCGGCGTCGGCCATGGCAAGCAATGTGGTGGGGACATTTATGTGCCGTATGCCGCGCTTGAAGGTGGCGGCGGCGAATCCGCCAAGATCGCACACCACCCCGCCCCCGATGTTGACAAGCAGCGACCGCCGTGTGGCTCCTCCTTCCGCCAGCCTGCGCCACACAGCAGCCAGGCTCTCCACACTCTTGCTATCCTCGCCTGCCGACACCACAATAAGCTCCGACGGAACGCCAGGCACTTCCACAGGCCATTCGAACAGCCCTGCCACATTCGAATCCGTCAGCATGAACACCCTGTCGGGAACGCACCGCTCCGCTTCCCGCTCCAGTTCCTCTCTCCATCCCATGTTCACTCTTTATTCAAGGATTCAAGGTAAAGGGCGAAGGCTTCCATACTCGGGAAAATCATGTCGGCGCGCTCCTTCTCGAACTCTGAAGGGGGGATCGGACCGGTCGTGACAGCGCAGACGAAGCATCCCGCGGCTTTGCCGGCACGCACGCCCAAGGGAGCGTTCTCCACCACGATGCAGTCCTCCGGCCGCTCCCCTATCAGTTCCGCGCCCTTTAGATATGGCTCGGGGTCAGGTTTGCCATGCGTCACGTCATGAGCCGTGACGCGCCGGCCTTCGGGAAACACACCTGGATAGTCCCGTTCCAGCCTGTCGAGCAGACTGGCCTGGCCCGACCCGGTGACCAATACCCGTTTCAGTCCCAGGGCTTCAAGCGCCGCAAGCATCCGTGACGCCCCCGGCAGCACCGGAGCCGGACCCAACGCCTTGAAGTTCGCGCTCTTTATGGCGTACAGCCGTGCCGCCTCGTCATCGCTGACACCATGCCCGAACACTCGCCGCATCAACAGGTTGATCGTTGCCTTGCCGGTCATTCCCTCATACAGGTAGAACTCCTCGCGAGGCACATCGACGCCCACGCCATCCATCATCTTCTTCCAGGAGATGGTATGCCCCGGCATCGAATCGTACAGGACCCCGTCCATGTCGATCAACGCCCCACGGAACCTGTCCCTCATGTCTTCATTTCCATTCATATTGAATTCCACACCCTTTCTTTACTCTTGATACAAATACTATTGATACAAAGGTAACGATATGCTTTGACAATTCAAAATCTTTTTGACATAGGCATCCGGAAAGTTTCTGGACCGGCACCGTCGCGCCGCAAGCCATCAGGACAGCATTGCCGCAATAAGATATTGAATCCCGCGTTATTATAATCATGACTGCTTGAAACAAATCAAAAAGTCTGCTTAATTTTATCCAAACCCAAACAACAAGATGAAAAAGTTAGCACTAATGTTAGTGATGGCTCTTCCGTTTGTGTTCGCCTCGTGCGGCGATGACAAGGAAGAGGTAAACGTGACTCTGGACCAGACGTCCGTAGACATCAATTTCGGAGGAACGGCCACCGTCAAGGCATCGGAGAAAGGCTGCGTGTGGAGCTCGAGCAACGACTTCGTAGCGACTGTCGACAACAATGGCGTGATCAAGGCCGAGCATGCCGGCACCGCCACCATAACCGCGAGCAAGGACGGCTCGACGGCCACCTGCGAGGTAACCGTGAAGGCCACCAACAACAACTTCAACCTTCCGATACTGGACTGGGGCGCAACCATGGCTACCGTGAAGTCAAAGGTAACGGGCCTGACCCTGGCCAGGGAGGATGCCACCACGCTGGCTTACACCACCAACGGCGAATTCCCCATATATGTATATGGTTTCGCGAATGACGCGCTCAAGGCCTCCACTCTCAGCGTAAGCGAGGAGATGGATGACGATAAAACCGGCCTGGACCTGTATGGTTTCCTGGCACAGCGCTACGCACTCGTGAGCGAGGATGAGACCTCATATACATTTGCCGACGCCAACACCCTCACCGATGCCGATATGGCTGTACTCTACACTTTCGATGCCGATTCAGAATCCGTCATCGCCACCTGGACTCCTGTGGACCATACCAAGAGCGGAGAGGGTTTCGTGAACAGCGACCTCCACTACAAACATATCGGCGTGGTTCGTGAACTCTCCAAATAAACAGTCATCACCAATAATTCAAGTCATGAAAAAAACTTTAATGAGCCTTTCGATGGTGGCGTTGCTTCTGGCGGCAGCATCATGCAGCGGCAACAAGGCCAAGAGCAATGACTCCGATTCAGTGGCAACAGAAATCGCTGCCGACACCGTAACTGCCGACACGACCGTGGCCGACACCGTAGCCGTAGTCGAGGAGGCCGAGGCTCCCGCCGCTCCGAAGACAACGAACAAGAAGACCACCCCGTCCGCCACAAGAACGGACAACAAGACGGACAATCCTGCGGCAGTCGCCAACGAGCAGGTGAAGAGTGCCGTAGACGCAGCAGTGGCCAAGACCAAGGAAGTGGCCAAGGAAGGCGTGAGCGACGCTTCCGAGAAAGCCAAGAGCTGGAAAGACAAGAAGCAAAAGCAGACCGAGGAGTAATCCCCGTCCACGCATATCATAATGCAATGAGCCGCGTCCATGTGGATGCGGCTCATTTCGTCATGGCCTGAGGAACGCTGTATTCGAGAGTTTGCGACCTCAACAGCGTGAATTTGCAAGATTTTTTGTAATTTTGCAGACGGAAGGACAGTCCGCATGCTTACTCATGCCGCCATCCCCAACCTTCCGGTGCCGGAGATTGTTATAACTTAAGTACCGGCATAAATCCGGAACCGGACAAGACATAAAACACAAACCGGAGCCTGTGGCTCCGCAGACGATAGAAAATATGGACAAGTTAAGTTATGCCTGGGGTCTCGCCATGGGACAACAGCTGAAGGGCATGGGAGTCAAGGACCTCGATGCCGATGCATTCAAGGATGCAGTGAAGGTGGTTTACGAAGGAGGCGAACCCGCCATTTCCGTTGATGAGGCCCAGAAGCTCATCAACGATTACCTGCAGGAACTGCAGAGCAAAGCCGAGGCCGCAGCCCGCGCCGAGGGCGAGAGTTTCCTGGCCGAGAACGGAAAGAAGGAGAACGTCCTGACCACTCCCAGCGGCCTGCAGTATGTAATCGAAAAGGAAGGCACCGGCGCACAGCCCACGGCCGAGGACGAGGTGACCGTACACTACACGGGCAAACTGCTCGACGGCAAGGTGTTCGACAGCAGCGTCAACCGTGGCGAAGCCGCCACGTTCCCACTGAACCGCGTCATCCCCGGATGGACCGAGGGCGTGCAGCTCATGAAGGAGGGCGCCAAGTACACGTTCTTCATTCCCAGCGACCTGGCATACGGCGCACAGGGCGTCCCGGGAGCCATCCCGCCCCACTCCACACTGATATTCGAAGTGGAACTCATCAAGGTCAACAAGAAATAACCCGCTGTTTCTGAAACAATGAAAAAAATCCACATTCTCGCCATGGCACTGCTGGTTTCCGCCAGCGCATCAGTGGCATCCTGCACCAACTCCAAGAAGGCTGATGCTGATGCCGACACCGCAATCGCCGACACCCAGACCCAGACGGAAGCCGAGGTCTCCGCACCCGACCTCAGCGAGCTGGCGGTAGCATTCAAGGACTCCACAAAACGCGCCGAAGCGGCCACCGACACCACCTATGCCGTGACACCCTCCGGACTTAAGTACATGATCCTGACCGAGGGCAAGGGCAAACGTCCCACCGCCGAGAGCGAGGTGACCGTACACTACACCGGCGAGCTGCTGAACGGACAGGTGTTCGACAGCAGCGTGACCCGTGGTGAACCCGCCACGTTCCCCCTGAACCGCGTGATCCCCGGATGGACCGAGGGCCTGCAGTTGATGAAGGAGGGCGGCAAGGCTGTATTCTACATCCCCTCGAACCTGGCTTACGGAGCGGCCGGAGCTCCACCGATGATCGGACCTGACCAGGACCTGATCTTCACAGTCGAACTCATATCCGTAGCCGAGTGATGAAGAGAACCTCAACATTTACGGGGGCCGCTGTACTGGCGGCCCTCGCCTTGTCGCTCCTGACCGCCTGCAAGGGACGGACCATGGAGAACATGAAGCCCACCGGCGACACCGTCCAGGTGGACCCCACCGTGACGTACTCCGACTCGGAACGCGTAATCGTGACAGAGACCGGCAACCCCACGGACACAATCGCCGTAGACACACTCACACTGTAACACATCCGGCGCATTGACCAATAAACTGGTGCAAAATGAAAAACGTACGCGCAAAGAAGTCATTGGGACAGCACTTCCTGAATGACGAGCATATAGCCGAGCGCATAGCCCGGACCATCTCCGACGCCGACCTCCCCCAGGGAGCGAAGCAATGGGGGGGCATCCCCGTCCTGGAGATCGGCCCCGGCATGGGAATGCTGACCAAGTACCTGCTGGACACAGGGCGAGACCTGGTCGCCGTGGAACTGGACTCCGAGAGCGTCGGGTTCTTAGGGAAGATGTACCCGGGCCTGAAGGTACTGGAGTCCGACTTCCTGCGCATGGACCTGGGGGAACTGTTCCCCGGGCGGGAGTTCGCCGTGATCGGCAACTACCCCTACAACATCTCCAGCCAGATTTTCTTCAGGATCCTGGAGAACCGCGACCGCATCCCTGTGGCGGCGGGAATGCTGCAGAAGGAGGTGGCCGAGCGTATCTGCGCCGCTCCAGGCGGACGCGAGCGCGGCATACTGTCCGTGCTGCTCCAGGCCTGGTACGACTGCGAGTACCTGTTCACGGTCGAGCCGCACGTCTTCACCCCGCCGCCCAAGGTGCGCAGCGGCGTGCTGCGCCTGACACGCAACTCCCGGACCGACCTGGGCTGCGACCCGGAAGCGTTCAAGGCCACAGTGAAGCAGGCATTCAGCCAACGTCGCAAGACGCTCCGCAACTCCCTTGCACCGATGCTGGCAAACGTCCCGAAGGACCGGACCGAGCCTGTAGCAGACCTTCTGGCCGAACGTCCCGAACGCCTGTCGGTGGAGCAGTTCGTGCTTCTGACCAACATCCTGAGGCAATAATGCCGTGACCCAGGCAAAAATACCGAACTGCCAACTTGCAGCGGTCCGGTATTTTTTGTAACTTTGCCCCCGAACCATTCTCTGATTGAAAATCAGAAATGGCAACGGTCAATTCAAAATTCAACATTGAAAATTCAAAATTATATCATGTCTCGTAATATACTGATCACCGGAGGAGCCGGATTCATCGGCAGCCATGTGGTGCGCCTGTTCGTCAACAAATACCCAGACTACCGTATCGTCAACCTGGACAAACTGACCTACGCCGGCAACCTGGCCAACCTGAAGGACATCGAGGACCGCCCCAACTACACCTTTGTCCGCGCCGACATCGCCGACCTGGAGGAGATGCGCCGCGTCATCCGCGAGCACAGGATCGACGGAATCATCCACCTGGCGGCCGAGAGCCACGTGGACCGCTCCATCAAGGATCCCTTCACCTTCGCCCGCACCAACGTGATGGGCACCCTGGCCCTGCTCCAGGCCGCCAGGGAATACTGGGAGTCCCTGCCGGAGCGCTACGAGGGCAAGCTGTTCTACCACATCAGCACCGACGAGGTCTACGGCGCCCTGGAGCTGACGCATCCCGAGGGAGTCCCCGCGCCGTTCACCACCAAGGCGTCCAGCGCCGACGACATGGCATACGGAACCGAGTTCTTCCTGGAGACCACCAAGTACAACCCCCACTCCCCCTACTCGGCCTCCAAGGCAAGCTCCGACCACTTCGTCCGCGCGTACCACGACACCTACGGGATGCCCACGCTGGTGACCAACTGCAGCAACAACTACGGCCCATACCAGTTCCCCGAGAAACTGATACCGCTGTTCATCAACAACATCCGGCACAGGAAGCCCCTGCCGGTCTACGGCAAGGGAGAGAACGTGCGCGACTGGCTGTTCGTCGAGGACCACGCACGCGCCATCGACCTGATATTCCACAACGGCAAGGTGGCCGAGACCTACAACATCGGCGGCTTCAACGAGTGGAAGAACATCGACCTGATCAAGGTGGTGATCAGGACCGTGGACCGTCTGCTCGGCAACCCGGAGGGACAGAGCCTAGACCTGATCACATACGTAACCGACCGTCCCGGCCACGACATGCGCTACGCCATCGACTCCCGCAAGCTGCAGCGCGAGCTGGGCTGGGAACCCAGCCTCCAGTTCGAGGAGGGAATCGAGAGGACCGTGCGCTGGTACCTGGAAAACCAGGAATGGATGGACAACATCACCAGCGGAGACTACGAGCGCTACTACGACGAGATGTACAAGGGAAGATAAGCGTACGGCAAGCGGGCCGGCCAAACGTCGGTCCGCTTGCCGCGGCATATACGCATAAAAAGAAAAAGGCCTGCTCACGCAGACCAAGTTTCTTTCAATTAAAACAACAATAACAACTTTTTCAGAACGTTTGTAGCAGTATATCTTCGTAACCACTCAGTGGTTTGTCTTTCTGTCTCGTTCGGTTCGTTGAACCTTACGATATTTAAACACACTTACGTTTCAAATGGTTCACGCATCGCGGAAAAAATCTTCACTTTTTTCTCACTGCCGCCTGAAGGAGACGTCCAACCGCCACGGTATCAACGCTCTGCAATAACCTAATAACTGAATTAACCTTACAAATCACTCTTTCATCTGATCAAATCTCAAGGCAATCTCAATGAAAGAACTCATAAACAAATACGTCTGGATCGTAGACACACTCAATCGCTACGGACATCTGAGCCGCGAGGAACTGAACGACCTTTGGATGAAGCGGCCCGAGAGCGACGGCAACCCGATGCCGCCGCGGACCTTCTACCACTACCGCCGCGCCATCGAGGAGAACTTCCACATCGATATCCTGTGCGACCATGATGGCCGCTACTACATCGACCACGGCGAGAACGGAGCCAACCCGCGCATGACGAACTGGCTGCTGGAGTCATACTCGGTGAACAGCGCCATCAAGGACTCGGCCATTCCGTCGGACCGAGTGTCGGTCGAGGACGTGCCGTCGGCGCGCGAGTTCCTCCCCACGGTCCTGACGGCCATCGGCGAACGGCATAAGCTCAGCTTCACCTACGCCGGTTTCAGCCGCTCGCGCCCCGAGGCCGACATACGGTTCCTGCCCTGTTTCGTGAAACGCTACAAGCAGCGGTGGTACATGATTGGCATCCGCGAGAAGAGCGGCGACGTGCGCACGTACGCCCTGGACCGCGTCAAGGCCATGCAGTCCATCAACGAGGAGTTCGAGATGCCCGACCTGAGTCCAGCCACGTTCTTCGAGAACCTGATCGGTGTCACATCGTCCAAGGCCGATGTCCGCAACGTCAGGATCATGGTGACGCCCACGCAGGCCAAGTACTTCCGCGCACTCCCGTTCCACCACACCCAGCAGGAGGCCCTGCACGACGATTATTCCATCTTCACCTACCGCCTGAAACTGAACTACGAGCTGGTGCATGAGCTGCTCTCGTTCGGAGACTCGCTGAAGGTGCTGGCTCCGAAGGAGCTGCAGGTCATGGTGATGCAGCAGCTGAGGCAGTCCCTGTCCCTCTATGAGGACCCCGAAGCCATCCCTGGAAAACCGCAAGGCGACATCCAGGGATGACAAAAATCCCGAATCCTGCGTTATTATAGAAAGACAAAGGTCCGGCAGGCCTGCAAGGCCCCGGCTAAAACAGAATACCCATGGCAGAATCGAATTTCATAGACTACGTCAAGATATTGTGCCGCTCAGGGAAGGGCGGGGCAGGCAGCCGTCATTTCCACCGCGCCAAGTACATCCCCAAGGGAGGGCCCGACGGCGGCGACGGCGGCCGCGGCGGCCATATCATCCTGCGAGGCAACCGCCACATGTGGACGCTGCTGCCGTTGCGTTACCGGCGCCACATCTTCGCCACCGACGGCCACCGCGGCGGCGAGAACCGCTCGCACGGCAGCGACGGCCAGGACCAGGTCATAGAGGTGCCGGTGGGAACGGCCGTGTTCGACGCCGACAGCGGCGAGTTCCTGTGCGAAGTCACCGAGGACGGTCAGGAGATAAACCTGCTGCGCGGCGGCAAGGGAGGCCTGGGCAACGTCCATTTCGCCACCTCCACCAACCGCACGCCCCGCTACGCCCAGCCCGGCCAGCCCGGAATCGAGAAGGCGGTGGTGCTGGAGCTGAAGCTCCTGGGCGACGTCGGCCTTGTCGGATTCCCCAACGCCGGCAAGTCCACGCTCCTGTCCGCCCTGTCGTCGGCCAAGCCCAAGATAGCCGACTACCCGTTCACAACGATGGAGCCCCAGCTGGGAATCGTCCCCTACCGCGACAGCCAGTCGTTCGTGATGGCCGACATCCCCGGCATCATCGAGGGAGCCGCCGAAGGGAAGGGCCTGGGGCTCCGGTTCCTGCGCCACATAGAGCGCAACGCCGTGCTGCTGTTCATGATCCCCGCCGACGCCGACGACATCAAGAAGGAGTACGAGGTGCTGCTGCATGAACTGCGAGAGTTCAATCCCGACCTGGAGATCAAGAACCGCGTGCTGGCCATCTCCAAGTCCGACATGCTTGACGACGAGCTGCGTCAGGAAATCGAGGGCACGCTGCCCGCCGACGTGCCGCACCTGTTCATCTCGGCCGCAACCGGAGCCGGACTCACCGAACTGAAGGACCTGCTGTGGCGCGAGATAAACTCCGAGGACAACCAGGCGCGCTTCACCGTGACGCACCGCCCGCTGGACGTCCGACACCGCGTGGCCGAGGAGGACAATTTCGTATTCGAGCCAACCGACGAGTCCCAGGACGACGACCTCGACATGTCCGACCAGGACTGGGAGGATGAGTTCTGGGACGAGGAATCATCAGTAAACGACCAATGAACAGAATCGATCTGCACCAGATATTAAGAAGCCGAATCAAGGGGTGGAAAGGGAAAGCCATCCCGGGGTTCCTGATCACCGGACTGGAGAAACTGGTCCATCAGGACGAGCTGAACGCAGCCCTGGCAGCCACGGAGCCTTCCACAGGATCTGAGTTCAGCCGCCGCATATACGAGTTCTTCGACGTCACCCTGGAGGTGGAGGGAATGGAGAACATCCCGGAGGAGGGACGCTTCATCTTCGCATCGAACCATCCCCTGGGGGGGCTTGACGGCATGGGACTGATCAAGGTGCTCGGCGGTAAGTACGGCGACGGGAACATAGCCTTCCTGGTGAACGACATGCTTATGAACGTGGAGCCCCTTCGCCCTGTGTTCCTACCCATCAACAAGTACGGTGGCCAGGGACGCGAGGCGGCGCAGAAGATCCGCGAGGCATACGCCGGGGACAAGCAGATACTCATCTTCCCCGCCGGCCTCGTGTCACGCCTGCAGCCCGACGGCTCCATCCAGGACCTGGTTTGGCACAAGTCGTTCGTGGACCGCGCCATCGAGCACGAGCGCGACATAATTCCCGTCCGCTTCGAGGGCCTGAACCGAGCCTCGTTCTACCGCACGGCCAAGTTCCGCAAGAACATCGGGTTGAAAGTCAACGTGGAGCAGGCGTTGCTCCCCGCCGAACTGTGCGCCGCACGCGGCAAGACATTCAAGGTCCGCTTCGGGAAGCCCCTCTCCTGGCAGGCCCTGCGTGACTCAGGCGAGCCGCACGCGCTGATCGCATCCAAGATCCGCCGCAAGGTACATGAGGAGATGGGAGCCTGACCATAAATTTCGCCGCCCGGCCTCTTGGATTTGGCAATTTGACGTTTTGTGTGTAACTTTGCACGTTAAACCGTAAAACTTAAGGATTCTTTCAAGCAAAAACAACCCAATGGATAAAAACACGACGAACGCACTGCTGCTGATGCTGCTGGTGTTCTTCCTGTTCATGTGGCTGTCGCCCAAGCCGGACGCGCCGCAGCAGCAACAGGCGGAGGCCCCGGAGACGGTGACGCAGACAGCCGTCAACACCAGCGTGGACTCCCTGACAGGCAGCGACCGCGAATGGCTGGTCAAGAACATCGTGGAGCACGGCACCCGCGTTCCGGGCGAGACGCCCGCATACCGTCTGAACCAGAACGGCGTGAACCTGACGCTGACCGGAAACCAGATCAGCGGCACCGTAACCGTGGAGGGCCGCGACATAGAATGGGCCGACATCGCCAACGCCGACACGGCCAGGATGACCGTGGCCGAGCAGAACCAGGCCATCCAGGCCGTCCGCAACCTGACCCAGGACCTGGGCCGGTACGGATCCTTCGCACGGTTCCTGGCCGGATCGCCGCAGACCGTCAGGATGGAGAACGACGCCCTGAAGCTGGAGTTCAACACCCACTCCGGTACAATCACACGCGCCGAACTCAAGAAATACGACACCGAATACAACAGCGACGAGACCGCCAAGACCAAGCATAAGGTGGTGCTGTTCGAGGGCGACAGGAACAGTTTCAACTTCGACCTGCCACTCCCCAACGCCGTGGCCACCTCCGAGCTGTACTTCACCCCGCGCCAGCTCAATGACTCCACGCTGCTGATGGCCCTGGACTTCGGGCCCGACGCCTACTGGGGACTCCGCTACACACTGCCCAAGGGCGAGAACTATGTGGTGAAGGTGGACGTGGTGCAGCACAACATGGCCGACAAGATACAGAGCAACAACCGCACCATGCTGTTCAGCTGGAACCAGGACATGCACCGTCAGGAGAAGGGCCGCATGTACGAGGAGCGCAACTCCGCGCTCTACTACAAGTACGCCGGCGGCTCCGTGGAGAACCTGAGCGAGGGCAAGGACGACACCGAGGAACGCAAGGCCAAGATCAAATGGATCGGATTCAAGAACCAGTTCTTCTCAACCGTCATGATCTACGACAAGGGCAACTTCAACATGGCCGACTTCAAGTCCACCGTCCTGACCGGCTCGGACTATCTGAAGAACATGCAGGCCGAGGCCAAGATCACAGACTACGACTGGAACAAGCCCGTACCGGTGTCGCTGTCGCTGTTCATGGGGCCGAACCTGTACCCTCTGCTCTCCAGCCTGGACCACAAGGTGCTGACCGACGAGGACCTGAAGCTGACGCGCATGATCCCGCTGGGATGGAACATCTTCCGCTGGATCAACACCGGCGTCATAATCCCCTGCTTCAACGTGCTGAGCAAGTTCATCAGCAACTACGGCATCATCATCCTGCTGCTGACCATATTCATAAAGCTGATCCTGTTCCCGCTGACATACAAGTCCTACCGCTCGCAGGCCGTGATGCGCGTGCTGTCGCCTGAGATCAAGACCATCAACGACAAGTGGCCCGGCACGGAGAACGCCATGCTGCGCCAGCAGAAGACCATGGAACTGTACCGCAAGGCCGGGGCAAGCCCGATGTCGGGATGCCTGCCGCTCCTGCTGCAGATGCCCGTGCTGTTCGCCATGTTCTCGTTCTTCCCCAGCTGCATCGAGCTGCGCGGTCAGTCATTCCTCTGGGCGCACGATCTGTCGGCACCCGACGCGATCGTATCCTGGAGCGGAGACATTCCCCTGGTCACCAAGTACTTCGGCAACCACATCTCCCTGTTCTGCCTGCTGATGACCGGCACCAACATCCTCTACACCTACCTGAACAGCCAGACGCAGGCCAACACCATGCCCGGAATGAAGGTGATGATGTACCTGATGCCGCTGATGTTCCTGGTGTTCTTCAACAATTACTCGGCCGCGCTGAGCTACTACCTGTTCATCTCGCTGCTGATCACCATTATCCAGACCTATTCGTTCCGCTTCGTGATCAAGGAGGAGAGCGTGCGCAAGATGATGGCCAAGAACGCCTCGAAGCCACGCAAGAAGTCCAAGTGGCAGGCGCGTCTGGAGGAGATGCAGCGACAGCAGCAGCAGATGCTGCGCGAGCAGCAGAAGCAGCAGCGCCGCCGCTGACAGCGCGTCATCATGAAAGCCCTGAGGATTGTCCGAATCGTGCTGGCCTCCATATTCCTGGCGGCCTCCCTGGCGACCCTGTTCCTGGGGGTACACGCACACTCTGTGGCCCGACTGGCCGAAAAGTCCCAGATCATCCTCTCGGCTGTATCCGTATCGGCAGGAACCACCCTGGTGTGGCTCCTGCTGACGCTTTTTTTCGGCCGTGTGTATTGCTCCACGGTCTGTCCCGTCGGCTCCCTCTCCGACCTGATGGCCCGCACGCGGTCCTGCTTCCCCAGGCTCCGGCGCCGAAAGTACCGCTACCGCCACCCGTCGCGCTGGTCGGTGCATATCGTATGGGTCTATGTGCTGTGCCTGCTGATCGGCGTGGCCGGGATTCCATTCCTGATCGAGCCGTGGAACATAATGCGCAACGTGGCCGCCACCGTCAATCCCGACGCAGTGCGGTCCACCTGGGCCACGATCGGATTCTCGGCCCTGACCGGCATGGCCGGGGGAATCGCCGCGATGGCCCTGATAGCGGTGCTGTCCATTCTGCACGGACGCTGCTTCTGCACCGACTTCTGTCCCCTGGGCGTCGCCATGGGCTATCTGTCGGCCTACAGCCTCTATCATCTGGAGATCGACCGCGACCGCTGCACATCCTGCGGTCTCTGCGAGGAGACATGCCGCTCCCAGTGCGTCAAGACAGTGAGCCGTTACATAGACGACACCCGATGCGTGCGCTGCTTCGACTGCGTGAACCGGTGTCCGGCGCAGGCAATCCGGTTCCAGATGAACCGAAACCGCCCCGCGACTCCAATGATGATACGAACCAAGAAACGCTCCGGCACCTGAAGGGGCATCCCAAACCATCATTCAAAACCGACATGAAGGAATATCTGAACCTGCTTAGGCATATTTTGGACAACGGCGTGAGGAAAGAGGACCGTACCGGCACGGGAACCATCTCCACGTTCGGCTATCAGATGCGGTTCGACCTGTCGCAAGGCTTCCCGCTGGTCACCACCAAGAAGATCCACCTGAAGAGCGTGATCCACGAACTGCTGTGGTTCCTGCGCGGCGACACCAACGTGCGTTACCTGCAGGACCATGGAGTGCGCATCTGGAACGAATGGGCCGACCCGGACGGCGACCTGGGCCATATCTACGGCTACCAGTGGCGGTCATGGCCGGACTATGACGGCGGCCATATCGACCAGATCCGACAGGCCCTGGACCAGATCCGCAACAATCCGGACTCCCGGCGCATCATAGTCTCGGCATGGAACGTCGCGGACCTGGACAACATGAACCTGCCCCCGTGCCACGCCCTGTTCCAGTTCTATGTAAGCCGGGGACGGCTCAGCTGCCAGCTGTACCAGCGCAGCGGCGATTCATTCCTGGGAGTGCCGTTCAACATCGCCAGTTATGCGCTGCTCACCATGATGATGGCCCAGTGCGCCGGACTGCAGCCCGGGGAATTCATCCACACACTGGGCGACGCCCACATCTACCTGAACCATCTGGACCAGGTGCGCGAGCAACTGGGCCGCCGGCCACGGGAACTGCCCGTCATGACCCTGAATCCCGAAGTGAAGGAAATCCTGGATTTCCGGTACGAGGACTTCCTGTTGACCGGATATGACCCGTGGCCAACCATAAAAGGCGTTATTTCTGTTTAATTTTGCTCAAAATTCCCGGCTATGTGCAGATTTTTAGCGAAAAATTTCCGTAATCGGATTTTTTTCACTTATTTTGCATTCTGAACCGGAACAAGGACCTGTTGCCTGTACCGGAAACGCCCAAACAAGAAAACAAATAACCAAAAAAATAGTAAGAAAATGTCCGATATCGAACAGAAAGTCAAAGACATCATCGTCGAGAAACTGACAGTAGACGAGAACGAGGTAACTCCCACCGCAGAATTCAACAAGGACCTTGGCGCAGACAGCCTTGACACCGTAGAGCTCATCATGGAGTTCGAGAAGGCATTCAACCTGCAGATTCCCGACGCGGACGCCGAGAACATCAAGACCGTCGGTGACGCCATCGCATACATCGAGGCTCACGCGAAATAATCGGGAACTTCCCCGACCAACCAGTCCGATAAATGGAATTAAAGAGAGTAGTAGTGACAGGGATGGGCACCATCAACCCGCTGGGTAATGATGTTGCCAGCACGTGGGAGGCCGCGAAGAACGGCGTCAGCGGCGCAGGCCCGATCACACACTTCGACGCGTCGAAATTCAAGACGCAGTTCGCGTGCGAGGTCAAGGGGTACAACCCGGCCGAGCAGTTCGACCGCCGTCAGATGCGTCAGATGGACCTCTACACCATGTACGCCATGACGGCTGCCAACGAGGCGATAGCCGACGCAGGCCTTGAGAACGAGGGCGTCGACCGCAACCGCGTGGGCGTGATTTTCGCCGCCGGCATCGGCGGCCTCCACACCTTCGAGGAGGAGGCCGGCTACTATGCCGTCCATGGCGAGGAGCAGGGTCCCAAATACAATCCCTTCTTCATCCCGAAGATGATCGCCGACATCGCGGCGGGTCAGATTTCGATCGCGCATGAGTTCCGCGGCCCCAACTACGCCACGGTTTCCGCCTGCGCGTCATCGAACAACGCCATGATCGACGCATACAACGCCATCCGTCTGGGTCTGGCCGATGCCGTCGTCACCGGCGGTGCCGAGGCCGCGGTCTTCCCTGCCGGCGTGGGAGGCTTCAATTCCATGAAGGCCCTCTCCACCCGCAACGAGGAGTATCAGACAGCCTCGCGTCCCTTCAGCGGCTCGCGCGACGGTTTCGTCATCGGCGAGGGCGCTGCGGCCCTGGTGCTTGAGGAACTTGAGCACGCCAAGGCTCGCGGCGCGCATATCTACGCCGAGGTGGCCGGCGCCGGCATGAGTGCCGACGCATACCACATCACCGCGACCCACCCCGAGGGTCTCGGCGCGAAACTCGTGATGGAGAACGCCCTGAAGGATGCAGGAATGAAGCCTGAGGACATCGACTACATCAACCTCCACGGCACGTCCACTCCAGTCGGCGACCGCAGCGAGGCCAAGGCCATAGTCGATGTGTTCGGCCCACATGCCTACGAGATGAACCTGAGCTCCACCAAGTCCATGACCGGACACCTCCTCGGCGCCGCCGGCGCAATCGAGGCTGTGTTCAGCGTCAAGACCATCACAGACGGCGTAATCCCCCCCACAATCAACCATGTGGATGGCGACGACGACCCCGAGGTGGACCCAAGGCTCAACTTCACCTTCAACAAGGCCGTGAAGAAGGATGTCCGCACCGTGCTGAGCAACACGTTCGGTTTCGGAGGCCACAACGCCTGCGTCATCCTCAAGAAGTACGAAGATTGATCGGGCCACACGGAGGATCAGAGTAATCAGAGAATCCAGGGTTCTCCGAAATCTCAGAGTTATCCGAACACTCTGACCAATCAATCCCGAATAGAAAGGCGCGTCCTCAGGATGCGCCTTTTTGCTTGCTATTTTGCTGATTTTTTTGTAAATTTGCGGTCTGAAAGACTAAATTGAACATGGCAGATTTCGAAGAATACGAGGAGGGTCAGGAAGAGACCCGCAAGAAATACCAAGCGGACAACATCCAGGTCCTGGAAGGCCTTGAGGCGGTGCGCAAGCGCCCCTCCATGTACATCGGCGACACCGGTGTCCGCGGTCTGCACCATCTGGTCTACGAGGTGGTGGACAACTCCATCGACGAAGCCCTGGCCGGCTTCGCCAGCCACATCGAGGTTACCATCACCGCCGACAACGGCATCCGCGTCGTGGACAACGGCCGCGGCATCCCCGTGGACATGCACGAGAAGATGCACAAGCCCGCCCTGGAGGTGGTCCTGACCGTGCTCCACGCCGGCGGCAAGTTCGACAAGGGCTCCTACAAGGTGTCCGGAGGTCTGCACGGCGTCGGCGTCAGTTGCGTCAACGCCCTGTCCGACTACCTCCGCGCCGAGATCCACCGCGACGGCAAGGTCTACATGCAGGAATACTCCCTGGGCAAGCCCACCTCGGAACTCTGCGTGATCGGCGACACCGACCACACCGGAACCACCATCTTCTTCCATCCCGACGCCTCGATATTCTCCGAGACCGTCTACGACTACGAGACGCTGGCCAACCGTCTGCGCGACCTGGCGTTCCTGAACGCCGGAATCACACTGTCGCTCACTGACGAGCGCGTGCTGGACGAGCAGGGCAATCCCAGGAAAGACATTTTCTTCTCTCAGAACGGCCTCCGCGAGTTCGTAGAATATCTGGACGAGGGTAAGGAGCCCCTGATCGAGGACATAATCGACCTGAAGACCGTGCGCAACGGGGTCCCCGTGGAGGTGGCCATGACCTACAACAACGACTTCAACGAGAACATATACTCGTACGTCAACAACATCAACACCATCGAGGGCGGCACGCACCTGACGGGTTTCCGCCGAGGCCTGACGATGACGCTGAAGAAATACGCCGAGGACAACCATCTGCTGGACAAGCTGAAGATCGAGCTGTCGAAGGAGGACTTCCGCGACGGCCTCACCGCCGTGGTCTCCGTCAAGGTGGCCGAGCCTCAGTTCGAGGGTCAGACCAAGACCAAGCTGGGCAACAACGAGGTGATGGGCGTGGTGCAGACCGCCGTCAGCGACGCCCTGCGCAACTACCTGGAGGAGCATCCCAAGCAGGCCAAGACCATAGTCGACAAGGTAGTCCTGGCGGCCCAGGCGCGCCATGCCGCCTACAACGCCAAGATGCGCGTGCAGAACAAGTCCAGCCTCGGCGGCCAGGGACTGCCCGGCAAACTGGCTCCCTGCAAGAGCCATATCCCCGAGGACTGCGAGCTGTTCCTGGTGGAGGGTGACTCCGCAGGCGGCTCGGCCAAGCAGGGCCGGAATCCGCACTTCCAGGCCATCCTGCCGCTCCGCGGCAAGATCCTGAACGTAGAGAAGGCGATGGACCACAAGATCCTGGAATCGCAGGAAATCGTCAACATGTACAAGGCCCTGGGCATAACCATCGGCACCGAGGAGGACAGCAAGGCTCCGAACATGACCAAGCTGCGCTACCACAAGATCGTGATCATGACCGATGCCGATGTGGACGGAGCCCACATCGCCACACTGCTGATGACGTTCTTCTACCGCCGCATGCGCCCCATCATCGACAACGGGTACCTCTACATAGCCACCCCGCCGCTGTACCGCTGCGACCTGAAGGGCAAGAAGAAAGGGGAGGCCACCGAGTACTGCTGGACGGACCAGCAGGTGCAGCGCTACGTCGACACAAAGTGCAACGGCGACCGCAACCGTCTGGTGCTGCAGCGATACAAAGGTCTGGGCGAGATGAACCCCGAGCAGCTGTGGGAGACCACCATGGATCCGGAGAACCGTATGCTGAAGCAGGTTACGCTGACCAACGCCGCCGAGGCCGACCGCACGTTCACCATGCTGATGGGCGAGGACGTGGCCCCGCGCCGTGACTTCATCGAGGCGCACGCCACATACGCCAACATCGACGCATAATCAGCAATCACAATACAAGAAGCGCGGCCCCATCCGGAGCCGCGCTTCTTATTATTCAAGATTCCACATTCAAAATTCAAGATCCCTAAATAATTCCAGATACCGCTGGGCCACCTTCCGCGCCCCGAACCGCTCGCGGGCCGATTCAAGCATGGCATGGCGCAGAGCCGCGCCATTTCTATTGAGCTCGTTGTACGCCCACGCCATTCCCTCGGCCAACTCGCGGGCCGTCTTGTCGATGGAGTCCAGACGCACCAGGTATCCCGTTTCCTTGTGGTCGACGATGTCGCGCTGACCTCCGCTGTCCGTGGCCACGGGAACGCAGCCCCATGCCTGTCCCTCCACCAGCGTACCGGGCAGCGTCTCGTAGTACGAGCTGGAGACCACCACGTCGCCGCTGCGGTACAGATCACGCACAGCGTCGCCGTCCAGGACGCCCATATGCCTGTGGGCTATGCCGAACCCCTTGAGGGTGTCGGCGTTCTTCTCTCCGCCGAATGTAACCAGCTCGCAGCGGGCGGCAATATCCTTGTGCCGCTCAGCCAACGCCTTGGTGGCCCGGATCAGAATAGGCAGTCCCTTGATGGGGTCGTCCAGACGCGCCGCGCCGAACAGGATGCGGAACCTGTCGCCGCGCTGTCCGCCGATGAACCGAGGCTCGCCGCTGTCGAACGGGAAGGGATTCGGAATCACCGTCACTTCCTGGTCTCCCAGCAGTCCGGAATCCTTGGCCCTGCGGGCCAGCCAGTTGCTGACCGCCACGAACCGTATGCGGCGTGCCGCGCGGCGGTACAGGTCATCCTTCTCCATCCACACACGCACAGAGAGGTCCGGGTCTCCGCCCTTGTCTCCCAGCAGCGGACATCCGCCGCAGTGGTGCAGCCAGTTTGCGCACTCCTCGGAATGATGGCAGATACCCGTCATGTTCCACATGTCGTGCATGGTCCATACCACCGGCTTACCCATGTCCAGCAGACGGCGCACCCCATCCAGCGACACGAATCCCTGGTTGATCCAGTTCAGGCAGACCACGTCCGCCTCCTGTACCCACGGATGCTTCCATATCGCCACGCCGTCGGCACCGGTGTCGATCTTGAACAGAGTGGAGCGGCTCATGCCGTTCTGCATGAATATACCCAGGCGTTCCTGCAGGAATTCCCGTCGTATCGCAGCCTTGGACGCCCCTAACGCCACACGCGGAGAGTCGCTAAGTTTCTGCGCCACCAGCATACGCGCGTCCACTCCTACGTCCACCAGCGCGTCCATCAGTCGGCGGCTCACCACCGCCGCACCGCCGGTGCTGTCCGATTTATTGATTATGACTACCTTCATCATTTCCGTGTATAAGTGACGTAACTGAAGCCGATTCCGTCCGGCGTGGCCTGCGGCTCAGTTTCCTCCACGCGGACCCACTCTTCGGGCGAAAGGCCGGGGAAGAAGGCGTCCGCGTCAGGAACCTCCGTATCCACGGCAGTGACGTACAGGCGCGTGCAGTATGGCAGAGCCTGACGGTAGACCTGCTCGCCCCCGATTATCACCGGCTCCTCGGCCGGTCTGCACATCGCCACGGCTGCCTCCACCGACGGAGCCGTCTCCGCACCCGGAGCCTGATATGCCTCGTTGCGCGTCACCACGATGTTGCGTCGCCCCGGCAGCGGGCGTTTGGGCAGCGACTCCCACGTCTTCCGTCCCATTATCACCGGATGCCCCAGGGTCAATGCCTTGAACCGCTTCAGGTCCTCGCGGATATGCCATGGAATGCCCCCTTGGCGCCCGATGCTGCGGTCCCGTCCCATCGCGGCCACACACCACACGGCGCGCTGACGCAATGTGTCTGAGTTATAGAGGGAAAAGGGACTCAGCCGCGTCTGGTCGCCGTCTCTGTCCAATTCGTTGTTGGTCGGGTAAAGGATCGTAGTCTCCATTTGTTTCAAATTTGTTGTGTCATTTGATGGTAAAATTAGAAATATTTTGGTAAATTTGCAAAAAATAGCCAACCCATAGGTCTATATGAGTTATACAGTCTTAGATTTCTTGTGCCTCCTGGCATCCATCTGCCTGTTCCTGTACGGAATGAAGGTAATGAGCGAAGGTCTGCAGAAAGTGGCAGGCGACCGACTCCGAAACATCCTGGGCGTAATGACGCGCAACCGCGTTACCGGCGTGCTTACAGGTATCACCATCACAGCCCTGATCCAGAGTTCCAGTGCCTCCACCGTGATGGTGGTCAGCTTCGTGAATGCCGGACTGATGTCGCTGCAACAGGCCATGGCCGTGATCTTCGGCGCCAATGTCGGCACCACCGTCACCACCTGGATCATCTCGGCGTTCAGCTTCGAGGTCAGCATCTCCGACTACTCACTCGTTCTTCTGGCCCTGGGCGTTCCGATGCTGTTCATGAAGAAAAGCACCTACAAGTCGCTGGGAGAGTTCCTTATTGGTTTCTCACTGCTGTTCATGGGTCTGGACATGATTTCCGAATATGTCCCCAACCTGCAGGAGAACCCCGAGATGCTGAGGTTCGTCACCGACTGGACCAGCCTGGGCCTGGGGTCAGTTCTGATTTTCTTCGCCCTGGGCATAGTCTTCACGATGATTGCCCAGAGTTCGGCCGCCACATTCGCCATAACGCTTATCATGTGCTCGCAGGGATGGATATCGTTCGAACTGGGATGCGCCATAATCCTGGGCGGAAACATCGGTACCACCATCACCCCGATCCTGGCGTCGCTCAGCGGAAATATCAACGCCAAGCGAACCGCCATGGGACACCTGCTGTTCAACGTCCTGGGCTCGATAATAGTGCTGCTGATATTCTATCCCTTCATGCACCTTGTGTCGGACATCACCTGCTGGTGCACCGGCACTAACCCAATGGACATCACGGCGGCGCAGGAAGCCGGAATGCGGGGCACCACCCTACTGGACGAGAAGGGAGGCTACACTGCCCAGGCGCAGAGCTGCGTGGCCTTCGGGCTGGCTATGTTCCCCACCGTTTTCAACGCCTGCAACCTGTTGGTGATGATCTGGTTCACCAAACTGTACGTCAGGATTGTCTGCTGGCTTGTCCCCGCGCGCCACAAGGAGGAAGAGGAGGAATTCACCCTCAAGTACATCGGCGGCGGCCTGATGTCGGCCTCCGAGCTCAACATCCTCCAGGCGCAGAAGGAGATCCAGCTCTACGGCAAGCGCGTGAACCGTATGCTCGACATGAGCCGCTCACTGCTCCACATGGACCACAAGAGCCAGGAATACCAGGACCTGTACAACCGCATCGAGAAGTACGAGCAGATCTCGGACCGCATGGAGATCGAGATCGGAACATACCTAAACAACATAGCCGAGGGACGCCTCAGTCCCGAGGGCAAGATGCGCATAGCGGGAATGCTCCGCATAGTCAGCGAGATCGAGTCCATCGCCGACGGATGCTTCAACGTGGCCAAGACCCTGCAGCGCAAGAACCAGAACCATGTGGATTTCAACGAGAAGAACATGCAGGAGATCGACCACATGTACCAGATGGTGGGCGAGGCGATGGACAACATGCTCATGCTGCTCGACGAGATGGACCGTCCCGAGAGCAGCCGCATCGTCGGGGCCTACAACAAGGAACGCGAAATCAACAACCTCCGCAATCAGCTGCGTGACGGCAACATATTCAACATCAACAACAAGGAATACGATTACCAGGAAGGCATCTTCTTCATGGACATCATCTCCGAGGCCGAGAAACTGGCTGACTACATGCTCAATGTAGTGGAAGGAGTGAAACATCAGTTCAAGAGCATCCCCAAGATGCCTGCCTGAGGTAAACGGATATCACCACCTTTAATCCTGCTGCTATGAAATCGGATATCAACGACAATCGCTACTGTGTGATAATGTGCGGCGGCATCGGCTCCCGCTTCTGGCCAATGAGCCGCACCGACAAGCCGAAACAGTTCCTGGACATGTTCGGCACGGGCCGCAGCCTGCTGCAGCTCACCGTGGACCGCATTCTCCCCGTATGCAAGCCGGAGAACATAATCCTGGTCACCAACCGAGCCTATGTGGATACAATCCGCGAGCAACTGCCCGAGATCAGCCCTGAGCATATCCTCCCGGAGCCGGCCCGCCGCAACACCGCTCCCTGCATCTGCTGGGTGGCCCATCATATCTACGCGCGCAACCCCGACGCATCGATCATCACCCTCCCCTCCGACCACCTGATCCTGAAGGAACTGGAGTTCCACAAGGTCCTCCGCGAGGGCATCGAGTTCGTCGAGGGGGGCGACCGACTGCTTACCATCGGCCTTAAGCCCACATCCCCCCATACCGGCTACGGCTACATCCAGCTGGGCCATCCCGTGGAGGGGTATGACAATATCCTGAAAGTGAAGTCATTCACCGAGAAGCCCAACCTGGAGATGGCCACGCTCTTCATGGACAGCGGCGAGTTCTACTGGAACTCCGGAATGTTCCTGTGGCGAGCCGACGCCATTCTCAAGGCCTTCGACGAGTACGCTCCCGAGGTGGCCTCGATCTTCGACGCCGGCCGTGAGTTCTTCGGCACGCCTCGCGAGATGGAGTTCATCGACCAGGCGTTCCCCAACTCCCCCAACATCTCCATCGACTACGCCATCATGGAGAAGGCCCGCAACGTCTACGTCGAGACCGCCGATCTGGGATGGAGCGACCTCGGATCCTGGAAGGCCCTGTACCAGACCAAGAGCCATGAGGGCAACGTGACACAGGGCTGCAAGGTCCTGACCAACAACTGCTCCGGAACCATCTTCGCAACCACCGGCGAGAAGATCATCGTGGCCGATGGACTGAAGGACTACATCATCGCCGACACCGACAACGCCCTGCTGGTCTACCCCATCGCCGAGGAGCAGAAAATCCGTCTTCTGGTCAACGAGGTCAAGGAGCGCTTCGGCGACGAATTCGTCTGAAACAACCCCTGCCTATGACCCGTAGCCTGCTGCTGCCGTTGCTGTGCCTCCTGACCCTGCTGTCGGGATGCGTCAAGAACGAGTTCCACCTGGAGTTCTCGCTGCCCCATGCGGTCAGCGAGAGTTACCCCATGCTCTACTACGCCTCCGATCCGGAGAAAGGCTGGCTGGTGGACCAGGTGGCCGTCGTGACCGGCGGCAAGGGCGACATGAAGTGCATAACCCGCAACCCCACACTGGTATATGTGTTCCAGGGCGGCATGGATCCTGGCCTGGTCATCTACGCCGAGCGCGGCGACCGAATCCGCATCATGGGCGACAACCCCTCGCCCGGCACATGGCGCGTGGAGGGGAACAAGGTGAACGAGTCGTTGACCGAATGGCGCATGGAGAACCGCGAGGCCCTGTCACAGCGCGATTCCAAGAGCATCAACGCCGCCGTCGTAAGGTTCGTCAGGAACAATCCGTCCGATCCCGTATCCACGCTCCTGCTGCTCATATACTATGACCGGGGCAGCGACTCCAAGGGTTTCGACAGCACATATAAGTTGCTGAAGGGAAATGCCCTCGATCCCGAATGGACCGACCTGGTCAGCCGCAACGACCTGGTGGGAGGATATGCCCCGGGTGCCTTCAAGACGGGCCCCCTGGTGTTCCGTACCGCCGGCTCAGGCTGCGACACCATCCGCTTTGACAGCGTCCCGGCGTTGCTGCTCTTCGCCAACAACAACTACGGCTCCAGGCGCGCCGACATCCTTTCGCTGAAGCGGTTCCTTAAGGAGCGCGCCGATTCGGCGCACGCCCTCGTGGTGGACGTTAACATGGAGCCGGACTCATCGGCCTGGCGCTACCAGCTCCGCAACGACTCCCTGGACGGTGCCGTCCGCGCATGGGTGCCGTTGGCTTTCAGCGACACCGCGTCCAAGGCGCTCGGCATCCGCGGCATACCCACGTTCGTCGTGGTGCGCAAAGGGGGCGACGTGCTGTATCGCGGAGCCTCTGCCGATTCCGCAGTGGCCATGATGCGATCGCTTTTAAAGAAATGATTCCATGCTGACCAAGGTTTACAGCGCGAGCATCCAGGGCATCGACGCGCAGCCCGTCACCATCGAGACCGACATAACGCGCGGATGCGCCTATAACGTCAGCGGCCTCGCCGACACCGCCGTCCGCGAGAGCTACGACCGCATCGTGCCCGCCATCTACCATAGCGGCCTCACATATCCCAAGCAGCGCATCACCATCAACCTCGCCCCCGCCGACATCAAGAAGGAGGGCTCCGGGTTCGACCTCCCGATCACCATCGGCATCCTGACCGCCGGGCAACTGATAGACGTCCCCGACCTGGGCGATTACATGATGGCCGGTGAACTGAGCCTCGACGGATCGCTCCTTCCCGTCAAGGGGGCTTTGCCTATGGCCGTCATGGCCCGGGCCAAGGGCTTCAGGCGGCTCATAGTCCCCGAGGGCAACGTAACCGAGGCAGCCGTAGTCAACAAGCTGGAGGTGTTCGGAGCCCGCAACCTCCGCGATGTAGTGTCCATAATGACCGGAAAGGGAGACATTCAGCCCACCCGGATCGACACACGGGCCATCTTCGCCCAAAGCGCCAACAGTTTCGACTGCGACTTCTCCGAAGTCAAAGGGCAGGAGTCCGTGAAACGCGCCCTGGAGGTGGCATGCGCCGGCGGACACAACCTGCTGATGGTGGGGCCTCCCGGTGCGGGAAAGTCAATGATGGCCAAGCGCATACCCTCCATCCTGCCGCCCCTCGGCATGGCCGAGGCCCTGGAGACCACCAAGATTCACTCCGTGGCCGGGAAACTCCGCCGTGGAGACATGCTCATGACCGAGCGTCCGTTCCGCTCGCCGCACCACACAGTCTCACCCATCGCATTGGTGGGCGGGGGTGTCAATCCCATGCCCGGCGAGATCTCACTGGCCCATAACGGAGTCCTGTTCCTCGACGAGTTTCCCGAATTCCCGCGCACAGTGCTGGAGGTGCTGCGCCAGCCAATCGAGGACCGCGTCATCACCGTGTCCCGCGCCAAGTACACGGTACAGTATCCTGCCAACTTCATGCTGGTGGCATCCATGAACCCGTGTCCCTGCGGCTACTACGGACACCCCACGCGCCCATGCACCTGCGCGCCCGGAGCCGTGGCGCGATACATGAACCGCATCAGCGGACCGCTGCTGGACCGCATAGACATCCATGTGGAGATCGAGCCGGTGGCCTTCGACGCAATGGCATCCGACCAACCCGCCGAAAGTTCCTCGGCTATCCGCCAACGCGTAATGGAGGCGCGCCAGTTGCAGGCCGAGCGCTTCAAGGACGAGCCCGGCATATACTGCAACGCCCAGATGAACTCCCGCCTGATCCACCGCCACGCCTGGCCCGACGCCGAAGGGATGGCCCGTCTGAAGAGCCGCATGGAGAAACTCGACATGTCCGCCCGCGCCTTCGACCGCATCCTCCGTGTGGCACGCACCATCGCCGACCTGGACCATAGCCCCGCCGTCCTCCCCCGCCACCTGGCCGAAGCGATCAGTTACCGATCCCTGGACCGCTCCACCTACGGGTCCACCTTCTGAACGCCCCGGCCATCCATCCGCCGGAATGCCACCCTCCCTGCCCACCTACGCTTATCCCTCAAAAGGGATTGACAATCCTTAACCGACAACCGTCCGAAGTTAAAATGTGTTAAAATTCCAAGCCGTCGGACTACATTATTGTAAGGATTCGCACTTTTTTGTATTTTTGCGCTTACATACAATACCGACTGGAGGAGGAAGCCAATTTTATCGATAGGAGAAAGAGCAGTTCCGTTCACTTGTCGGAATCACCAGAACACACAAACCACATCTTGCGTATGAACAGGATTTCTACATTAATTGCAACGGCGCTCCTGATGGGGGGTGCATCCACCTCCATCATGGCTCAGGACGGCGTCAGTTTCGGCTATTGCTCGGACAACATCAACGGCCACGGAATGGACTACACGGTGACTCCCTACTGGATGGGTGCCGCAATGTACCTTGACGCCGACGACGTGGCGCAGTTCGACGGCGGCGAGATCACCTCGGTAAGCATAGGTTTCGGCAAAGGCCGCAACAAGCAGATAAGTCTGTTCATGACCTATGACCTGTCACAGACTCCCTTCTATACCCAAAGCGGGCGTTGCCGCGCCAGCCAGTGGAACGACATACCGGTCACCAATCCGGTCAAGATCGAGGCCGGCAAGCCCATATATGTGGGTTACACCTATCAAGCGGAGGATTCCGGCGCCACCCCGATCGGATTCGATGGCCAGACCGGCTCCTACACCGACGGCGCCGACTGGTTCGCCGCCTCCACTGATTCCGAGGGGGCCCTGGCCTCCGCATGGGAACAAGTCGGCCCACGGCTGGGAAACGCATGCATCCGCCTTACCGTCAAGGCCAAGACCGTCCAGGGAGCCAACTGCATGCCTACGGCCCTCCATCTCCCCGAACTGGCATATCCCGGACAGCAGTTCTCCTTCACACTTGACTTCAACAACGCGTCGGTCACTTCCGTCGACAACATCGAGGTGGAGTACCAGATCGGCGATGACGCTGTCAAGACTGCAACCGTTTCCTTCCCTGAGGCTGTCGGATCGGGCCAGAACGGCCAGGCCACGGTGCAGGCCCTTACGGAGCAGGACGGCATCTCGCTGGTGACCTGGGCAAGAATCACCAGAGTCAACGGACAGGACAACGCGCTGGCCGACCGCCGGATCAGCGGCGACCTGGACTGCACCAACAGTTTCTTCCAGCGCAAGATGCTGGTGGAGAAAGTGACAGGAGTCCACTGCGGATACTGCACCCGAGGCATCGCAGGCTTCGACATGATGAACCAGAAGTATCCCGACCGCTTCATCGGCGTCGCAATCCAGAACTATGACTCCAGCGACCCGCTGCGCTGCTCATACTATGAGCCGTGGCAGAACAAGTTCAGCAGTTCGGGCGTACCCTATTGTTTCGTGAACCGCAACGGCAACCTGACCAAGAACCCAACCACGGGCGGCCTTCAGGACGCCTACAACAAGGTATATCAGGAGAAGTACGACCTGGGCCTGGAACTGGCCATAAAGCAGGGCAGCGACTCGCGCCACTACGACGTGGACGTGACTGTCCGCAGCGTCCGCGGCCGCGACAACCTGAACTACGGCCTGGTGTTCATAGTCACCGAGGACTTCCTGGGTCCCTACTGGCAGTACAACAACTACAACACCATGGACGGATGTCCCGAGTTCTACGGCAAGGGCAACCCGGTACAGCAGATGTACGACGACGTGGCACGCTTCATCTGCAGCGACTATCTGGGGATCGAGGGCAGTGTCCCGGCCAACCTTGAGGCCGGCCGAAACTATGTGTACAACATGAAGGACCTGTCGCTCGGCAACACATCCGTGCCGATGAACGCCAGCATCGTCGTGGCGATCGCCGACCTCGACACGGATGAGATAGTAAACGTGGAGCGCATCCGCATCGATCCTGACCGCCACACCTCCGGCGTGACCGCCGCACAGACCGTGGCCGACGGCCGCGTGTTCTGCCGCGACGGCCGGATAGTCTACGCCGCCACGGAGGGACAGGCCGAGGCCTACTCACTGTCCGGACGCCACGCCGCCACAGTCCCCGCCGGCGCCGCCGTCAGCGTCCCCGCCGGACTCTACATCGTGAAGACTCCGAACGGCGCCGTCAAGGTCATGGTGAAATGACCCGGCGCAAGCCAAGCCTAATTTTATCAAACACATAACAACCATATCATGAATTTAAGAGACCTATTGTCCCTGACATTCGTGACGGCGGCGATGGCCGCCGCCACATCCGGCTCGCAGGCTGAGGAGACCTGGAAGCCCATCGGCCAGGGAACGCTCCGCGACGACCTGGTCACCTCCTACTACAACCTGTCGAACTTCTATGAGTTCAAAGTCGAGATGGAGGAGAGCGAGCAGACTCCGGGCCGCTACCGTCTGGTGAACGCCTACAAGAACTGCCCCTCAGTGGGAGGCGGCGCGTGGCCCGAGGACGTGACCAATTATGTGGTAGTGGACGCCTCGGATCCCGAGCATGTCTACATCGAAGACGGCAACCTCAGTTTCAACATAGGAGAGGACCAGTCGCTCTGCATATGGTCCATCGCCCACCATTACTACGCCTATCTGTACCACAACTGGATGATAGCCGACAATGAGGGAGTCTGCGGCAAGATCGAAGACGGTGTAATCACCTTCCCTCCCTCCACGCTGCTTGTGACATGCGCCGACGGATACACCTACGTCCATGAAGACGAGACAGCCTGGCTACGGTCCAACACCAAGGGGATGTTCCGCCTGAAACTGCCCACGGCCCTGGATACCGACGTGGAGCTCAGCCTGACTGGAATCAACGACGCCGGCACCGAGGTGCGCTACACAGTCAATCCGGACAAGAACGTGGAGTACGTCAAGCTCGGGCTGTTCGAGGGTGAGTACACCTCCGACATGCGCGGCAAGGTGGAGAACGACGAGGTTGCCACACAGCGCGTGGAGGGCCTGGGCACCGTCTCCTTCCCCTACGAGAAGGACGGCAGGTACACGATCGTGGCCGTTCCCTACGCCGGAGGCCGCAGCTACACACCCTCCACGCTTACCGCGCAGTGGGACTACTCCGATGCCGAATGGCGCAAGATCGGCAAGGCGCAGTACACCGAGGCCATCCTGAGCAGCAACATCATGAACGACTATGGATTCATGGTCGATGAGTACACCTACGAGGTGGAGTGCCAGCAGAACGTGGAGAACCCCTCCCTGATTCGTCTGGTGGACCCCTACAGCCCCGACTGCTACCCCCGCGCCACCAGCACCACCTACGACACGTCACGCCGCTACTACCTGACTTTCGACCTGACACGCTACGACTGCGTACACCTGCAGCACATCGAGAACATCGGACTTGACTTAGGCTCGGGTACCATTGCCGTGCGAAGCAATTCCGACCTGTACACGCGCGACAATCCCCTGGGACCGAACCTGACCGTCGACGAGTACATCGAGAGCGGCCGCCCCTGCGGATTCTACGACCCCGCCAGCCGTTCCGTCACCTTCGACCCCAACGGAATCAGGATCAAGTTCAACAAGAATCCCACGGGCGCCTGGTACGAGGCCAACCTCAACAGCCACTTCCTGCTGACCCTCCCTGAGGGCGTGGAGATTCCCGAAAGCGGCGTCCAGGGCATCGTCAGCGATGACGACGCTCCCGCCGAGTACTTCACCATAGACGGAATCCGCGTGGCCCCCGGACAAGCCCGTCAGGGCCTCTACATAATCCGTCAGGGTTCCAAGACCCGCAAGATTATGCTCTAATCATCGCACACCCCCTTCCGGGCCTGTTCCCGGCACGACGCCGACAGGTCCGGAAGGCTGAAATCCGTAAATAAGAACCAATAACAACAATATGAAAAAACAGCTACTGACCCTCACGCTTGCCGCAGCGGCCCTGACATCGGGATTCGCAGCCACGGCTCCGTCGGTCACATCGTTTCCGCCACTCAACATCCCGAAGGAAGGCGCAGCCGTCCAGAACGGAATGTCGCGGGCCCCGCTCAACCAAGACGCCGCCAAGGGCCTGAAAGTGTTCGGTTCGACGTTCATCGACTGCAACATAGTCCGCAATTTCGCGAACTACTACCAGAACCAGTATATGCTGGACAAGCTCAGCCCCATCTACAAGAGCGGGGAGAAATTCGAGGAGATGCCCTCCATCTACATGATTCACGCCGGCGCGTACTGCCCCGATGACGGCTACTATTACGCCTACCGCGTGCAGTACTACACCATCGGCATAACCTACTCCGACTCCTGGCTCCGCGTCGACCCCAAGGACGGCTCCTGGGAGATAATCACCGAACTGGACAACAAGGCCCATGAGTCCACCTACCTCTACGACATGGCCTACTCCCCCTACGACGGCGAGATGTACGGCCTGGTGCAGAACTCCGACGGCCAGATCAAGAGCCGCATCGGCCTCATCAACATGGACAACTCCGAGGTCTACGACATGGTGCAGCTGCCCCACTACTACTTCGCGGCGGCTTTCGACTACGAGGGCAACATGTACGGAGTACGCTGGATCCTGACAGGCGAGGACAACATCCTGACAGGCACCGCCCTGGACGTGTTCGACAAGAGCTGGAACCTGGTCAGTTCCAGGGAGCTTAAGGTCAACGGAGCCCCGTACCTGGGCTACTACCAGCACGGCCTTGACATGGACTACACCACCGGCGACCTGATCTGGGCCGGCTCCGACGTGGAAGGCGTCCAGCATATGTTCCGCATCAATCCAGACACCGCCGAGGTTGATGACTGGGGGGGCATCGGCTGGAACGAGACCATGATCGGCCTGTATGTGCCCTACACCGTAGCGTCGCACCGCGAGGCCCCGGCCGTGGTGACGGGCAAGACGTTCGCCATCGATCCGCAGGGCGCCAACAGCGTGACGCTGTCATGGACCAATCCCACCACCACCTGGAACCGCCAGCCACTGACGGACCTGCAGAAAGTGGTCATCTACCGCGACGAGCATAAGGGCAATCCCATAGGGGAAGTCACAGCGGCAGGACAGGAAGGCAAGGGCGCCAGCTTCACCGACACCGGCGCAAGCCAGGGCGTGCACAAGTACTACATCATCGCCGTCAACGCCAAGGGCGAGGGCGTGGAGTCCAGCATCGACGCATATGTGGGCCATGACGTGCCCGGTCCCGTACAGAACATAACCGTCAAGGCCGTGGACAACGGCAACAGCGCCGAACTGAGCTGGAGCGCCCCCGTGACCGGCGACAGCGACGGATGGTTCGACAAGAACATCACATACGATATAGTCCGTCTGCCCGACAACGTGCAGGTGGCCACCGGCCTTGCCGCCACCACCTTCACGGACCGAGACATCCCCGAGGCCAAGTTCTACAGCTACAGCATCACACCTGTATCCGCTGACGGCCGAGGCACGGCCGCCGTTTCCGACGGCGTCCTGGCAGGCGCAAGCCTGGCCATCCCCTTCGCCACGAACTTCCAGAACAGGATCGAGGCCGACAGGTTCCCCAGTTTCGACAATTTCGGAACCCCCAACCTGTTCGAATACTCCAACAACAACAATACAGGCAACACCATGTGCATGCGCTTCACGTTCGACAAGTCGTCCGACGCGACCCTCAGCTCGCCGAAGATGAACGTCCGCAAGGGACAGCAGTACCGCGTGAACTGGACGTTCTCGCTGAACCGCTTCGGATACACGTTCGAGGACTGCTACTACCACCTGCGCGTCATGGGCGGAGCCTCTCCTGACCACGAGGCCATGACAGACGTCCTTCAGGACCTGCCAGACTTCCTCTGCGTCGAGAACCACCAGGTGTTCACCGTCACCACATACTTCACCGCCCCCGTCGACGGCGATTACTGCGTGGGCCTGAACGTGCTGGTTCCGGAGGACCGCACCAATGACTGGATGTACGTAACCGGCTTCAGCATCAGCGAGCGTTTAGACAACGACCTGGCCGTGACCGACTTCAAGTGCCCCGTCAGCGTATCGGCCGTGGACGACAACTTCTTCGATGTGGAGATCCACAACGCCGGCATCAACGCGCAGGACAAGTATAAGGTAGAGGTAGGCGTATCCCGTCTGGACGGCGTGTTCGTTCCGTTCGCCTCCACCTCCGACGTGCCCTCGCTGGCCGCCGACGCCCGGAAGACCGTCCGCGTGGTGGGTAAGCCCGGCGAGTACGGCGTGCAGGACATCATGGCCCGCGTGGTTATGGACAATGACGCCAACAAGGACAACGACACCTCCGACCTGTGCGAGGCCGCGGTGAACGGCGCTCCCGCCTTCAACTACACCGCTACCGACGAGAGTTCCGAGTGGCTCGACACCTCGATGCCCATCTACACCTGGTACTCCAACACCCTGTCCCAGACCATCTACACTCCCGAGATGCTCGGTCTGCCCGCAGGCGAGAATCCCATCGGCGGCCTGGCGTGGGAATACGAGGCCGACGAGGACATGACCAACGTCAAACTCCAGGTGGAGCTCACCACCTTCGACCGTGACCATTACAGCGCAAGCCGCGCGGCATACGTCAGCGACGGCCTCAAGAGGGTGTTCGACGGCTCCGTGAACCTGGAGGAGGGTCAGAACCACTGGATGGTGGTTTCGTTCCCCGACAACGCCTACCTTTATGACGGAACCAAGAATCTTGTGGTGACCGTCTACGCCGAGGCTCCCAGCAGCTCTACCTTCCCGCTGCGCTTCCGTCTGTTCAACAGCGCAAGCGCCTCGTCCGAGACCGACAACCGGACCCACACGCTGACCAGCCGCAACAACGGCGCCATCACCATGGGCCAGGGCACCATCTTCAGCCATCAGGAGTATCCGAAACTGCACGTTGCCCTCAAGGGTTCCGGTTCCGGCATCAACGGAACGTCTGCCGACGGTGAATTCGGCATCAGCCTGCGCGGCAACAAGGTATTGTTCAGCGGCGATGTCCGCAGCGCCGCCGTCTACGACATGAACGGACGACTGATTCGCTCCGCCGCCATGAACGGCAACGCCGCGATTGACCTGAACCTCGCCCCCGGCGTATATGTGGTCATGGCACGCGACGCCGCCGGCAACGTCAAGACCCTCAAGTTCGTGGCCCGCTAACCGATTATTCAATAAGACAGGAGGTCATAACCTCATTTCCCTATGACCTCCTGTCTAAAAACAACCAGTCAACAATGAATACAAAATCAATCATATTTACCGGAGTGGTGGCTCTGTCGCTGCCAGCTCTGGCCGTGTTCCAGCCTCAGGGACGGACCGCCCGCTACGGCGAGGTGAAGAGCCACGAGACGGTCGACATGCAGAAGTCGCAGGAATCAGCCAAGACTGCCGCGGACCATCCTGAACGCAGCATCGGCACGGTCAACGACCTTGAGGCCATCGAGAAGTACGGCGAGCTCACCCAGCTGTTCGGCGAGGACTTCTCCCTGTGCGTGGACGGAACCGAGGAGGAACCCGCCATTGACATCAGCCTTGACATTCCTTTAGGCGACCCGGACTTTGAGTACCCTTGGAACAACATGAAGCCTGAATACTACCACGGCGAGCACCGCTGGGGCATCGGAGGCGCGTATCCGGCCGGCGGATGCATCGGGGTTCCCCTGAGCCAGGGCAACCCTGAGGGTCATGTGGTGACCCCCCTCTGGGACCTGAGCGTCAACGGCGGCACGTTCGTGGTGGAGTTCCGCGCTCGCGTCAACAAGGCCGACGCGCCCAGACACCGCATCTGGGTGGAGGCCGCCGAGACCCACAACTGGGCTGCCACCTGGACCGACTGCGACTCGGGCGTATCCTTCGAGTCCCTCTCCACCGAATGGACCACGCTGCGCTGCGTCTTCCAGAACGGCGGTCCCACATCATTGGTCAACATCGTGGTCCAGCTGGGCGAGCCGGGCGAGTGCAATGTCCTGATCGATGACGTGAAGGTCTACACCCTGAAGCCTTATGTCCAGATTCCCGTGTTGAAGCGCCACACCGAGTTCGACGTGGACTCTTTCCGTCTGAACTGGGAGCCTGTGGAGGGAGCCGACAGCTATAAGGTTTCGGTATGGACCGGGAGCAGCGAGGACGGCAGCCTTGAGTATGTGCTGCAGGACGCCGTGGCCAACGAACCGTCGTTCAAGGTGGAAGGCGTGGACGAGCACCTGACCTACTATTACGACGTATGCGCCGTAGCGGGCGACAAGGAGTCGCTGCACGCGCTGCCCGGCGAGGTGTTCGACATTATCGCGCCTGCTGAAATCACCTCGACGGCCGATGAGGATGGCATCACCTTCACCAGCAAGGTATCGGAGGTAGGCTCCGCTTACGGCTACAGTTTCACCGCCATGAACCAGCGTACAGCCGAGGAAGACGGCCCGTTCGTCATCACCTACGAACAGTTCACCGGCTGGAAGCATCCTCTGCTCGACAGCGAGGAGTACAACCAGTACCTTGGTCCCGACGGCCTCCCAGTATTCACCATCGAGAATCCCTGGGACAAGTGCTCGTCCTATTACTATCCCCTGGACATCAAGCAGCAAGGATGGCATGGCGAGAACTTCATGTCCTACCATAACTTCCTTGCCATCGACGCCTTCTTCTACACCGCCGGCAACGAGCAGTGCGGATGGATCTCGCCCGCCTTCGACCTGTCCAAGGACGGCGGCAAGATCGACATCGACATGAAGCTGGCGGCCGGTCCATGGCTGGTTTACGACGAGAACAACCGTGCATACACTTATTATGCGTACTGTCTGGTGGCTCTGTTCAACTGGAACGAGGAACTCGGCGACTACGAGCAGGTGGAACTGGTGAGCCTCAAGGACCTGAACGAGACTTGGAAGGACTGCCATGTGACCTTTACCAAGGGCTCGAAGCGCTCAGTCATCGGCATCTTCGCCGCAGGCTCGTACGAGAACCTGTATGTGGATGACATCAAGATCCAGCAGAACTACAAGAAGGGCGAGACGTTCTACGACCCGTTCCACTACCGCACCTGGCAGCTTGCGGACCAGGCCAATGCCGAGGGCCGCGACAAGTCGGAATTCACATACACCGTTCCTGACTACGCGTCCGGCAAGCCCGTATATGCACGCGCCCAGGCCGTACGCTACGAGGGCGGCCAATACGGCAGCAAGCAGGTGGAGTCCTTGTTCACCGACAACACTTATGTAGGCGAGACCCAGGAGTACTCCGGCGTGAACCTGGTGACCCCCGACAACGGCAACGGCAGCGCCACCGTCAAGGATGGCTTGCTGACTGTGCTGAATCCCGACGGCGAGATTGTGATGCTCTGCAGCCTGGACGGCAAGGCAGTCGTATTGGGCAACGCCACAGTTATCACACGCAAGATCGATGCCGGCGTCTATGTGGTGCGCGTGGGCGACAAGAACATCAAGCTGATCAACTGACCATAGCGATAAGCCAACCGATAACCTGACAATGCGGGTCCCGAGGCCATAAGCCCCAGGACCCGCATATTTTTTGCCATTTTCGATGCTGCAGATTTGTGTATGTCGGATATTTGCATTATATTCGCAGGGTACTTTTGTTCCGAGGATACCGATGTCTTCTGAACGCTTGCGGCAAAGTATGATACGACTGCGTCTCCGCCCGAAGAAAACACATGGAAACCTTATGGCTGGAGAGTTACGGCAACGAGCTATAACAACTTTAAATAATTAGCGTATGAAAAAACTTTTATCTTTAGCAGCCGCGTTGTTCTGCACGCTGCCGATGCTGGCCGGACCCGGCACCGACACGTTCAACTGCGACAACCTCGGCATTGCAGCGATGGACACTAAATCCGACTCATGGACCGGCCAGACAGGTGCTGTATATGACTATACAGGCATCCTTAACTGGTGGGCTGTAAACCTGAATACCGAGAGGAATTCCATAATCACCGTTGCTACTCCCCCCGAAGGATGCCACATAGAGAAGATCTATCGTGAGTCAGGCCTGAGCGATACATTCATCAATGTCTATGTTTCAGATGCCCCGATTACTGCCGACAATCTCTCGTCTGCAACAATCGCGGGTACTATCGCTGCTGAGAGTTCGTTCACAGTAAACGGAGAATACCCCTATTTTGCACTCACACCGCAGGGAGAGGCATATGGAGACCGCTTTGATTTCACCTGGGCTGAGAACGGCGGCGGTGGCGGCGACGAGCCTTCGGACGGCGACCACGTCACGGCAGCCAACCTGAAGGCTCAGAACCCTGACGGCAACTTCTCCGCAAGCGCATACGATGACCATGCTTCGGTCAATGCCACAATGACCTACAACGGACAGAGCGGCGCCGTATATGCATTCACCGATCTGATCTCCAACGGCTCTTGGTGGACCCTGGACTGGGACTACCCCAGCCCCGCCGGCCGTATGTACACCACCACAAGCGGCGGTTACATCACCTCCATCCAGTTCGATATGGACTGGACGCCGAGCCAGATCCAGTTCTATGTATCCGAGGATCCCATAGACCCCGAGTCCCCATGGAACGGAAACGCAAAACAGGTGACGTTGAACAGGGACGGCGACAAACTGCCGGTATGGACCGCGGACGCCCTTTACAAGCACTTCTGCCTGACCACAGCCCAGGAGCGTGTCAACGACCTGACCATAGTATGGTCGGCCGAGGCACCACAGGTGCCCTGCAAGACCCCGACCATCAACTGTTCCGCATGGGACCGCATCACTCCGGGAACCCAGGTGACCGTCACCAACCAGACCCAGGGCGCCACCATGCATGTGAGCGTCTACCTCAATGACGTCCTTGACAGCGAGCTTTCCAAGGAAACCACCGAGGACTACAACTTCGCGCTTCCCGGCAACGCCGGCGACAAGGTGAAGGTCGAGGCTTACGCCACCAAGGAGGGCTACACCGACAGCGAGACGGTAAGCCAGACCTATGAGCTGGTACTGCCGCAGGTGGGCTATGTAAACGTCAACCCGAGTTGGAGCCTGGTTCCGGGCATGGAGCTTGAGATCAGCACCGATACCGAAGGCGCCACCATCGATTACAGCTACACCATCTACAAGGGCCGTGACGACAACTGGCAGTATGTGGATCCCGTGGTTGAGAGCGGAGCCCTTTCAGGCGCGTCACCCGTGAAGGTGACCATCCCGGAGGAGAACGTGACGGCAGGAATGTACTTCGTCCTGAAGGCCACCGGTAAGTGCGAGGGTTATGCCGACAGCGATGAAACCGTGGTTGAGCAGGAACTCCAGAGCAACGTCCTGCCCGCGCCGACCTTCGATCCCGAGAGCGGAGCGGAGCTGCAGGCCGGCAAGGCCGTGACCATGAGCAAGCAAGGCAACGCCAAGGAACTGCACTATACCGTCAACGGCGGCGAGGAGCAGGTGACCGAGGAGTGGAGCGTGACCTTCACCGTGACCGAGCCCCTGACCATCGTGGCATGGCAGACCGGCGAGGCTCCCTACAAGGACAGCGAGAAGGTGACAGCCACCTACACCGTGGAGGTACTGGGCGACAACATCGACGCCATCTATCCGGCTATGTTCACCGACCAGCTGAGCGCGTCCTCGTACACCGAATATGAGCCCGTCAAGAGCGAGAAGACCGGCATCAGTTACACATACGCCGGCGGAATGTGGCCCAGCAACGAGACTGACTGCTTCTACCTCTATCCTGAAAGCGAGTCAGGCATCTATTCCATCCTGTACAGTTCGGACAACGCCAAGGGACGCGCCATCAAGCGCATCAAGATGGAAAGCCCCAACTCCTGGAGCGCATTCTACGTATTGTTCTCGCAGGATGCCCCCAACACTGATATAAGCCTGGAGGCCGAAGTCAACAACTATGACTACGACGGGCCGCGTCTGCGCGTCAACGCCGAGGGCTCCGAATTCAAGTTCGGCGAGTGGATCGACCTGACGAGCCTTGACCCGTACGATTACGGCGAGGGCTTCCAGGATGCGAAGTACTTTACCATCTGGCGCTTCGCCCAGACATGCTACCTGTCGCGCGTACTGGTTGAGTACGAGGACGACTCGTCGGAAATCGAGGCCATCGACGCCGAGAACGCAACCGAGGCCATCTACGACCTGAACGGCATGAAGGTCAACGACCTGCGCAACGCCACCCCGGGCGTGTACATCCGCATCGTGGACGGCAAGGCCCGTAAGGTAATGGTGAAGTAAAATTTTTATCCGTTTAGTTGCGGATATATCATCTTTTTTGCTTAAATTTGCTCCGCCAAGCGTATGGACGCTTGGCGGAGCCTTTTCATGTGAAGGAAAACAACAATAATAGACAGAATATGACGAAAAAATACATTCTTGGAAACGTACTTGCGGCCGCGCTGGGGATTGTGGCTCTCCCTCTGGACGCCGCATATCCGGAGGGCTACTACGACTCGCTTGACGGCAAATGCGGAGAGGCGCTGATGGACGCCATCCAGACCCTGTCCCAGGGTCATAAGGAGATCTCCTACGGCGACAAGACGTGGCAGGCGTTCCGCTCCACTGACATCAAGACCGTGAACGGCGTGGACTACTGGTGGGACATGTACAGCACCAACCTGGTGGCTGTCTCCTCGGGCCACGGCGGCATGAACATAGAGCATTCCGTGGCCAACTCCTGGTGGGACGGCACGAAGAACGCCGCCTACAAGGACCTGGTGCACCTGAACCCGTCGGACGCCACGGCCAACAACCGCAAGAGCAACTATCCGCTGGGCGAGGTGGGCGACGTGACGTGGGAGAACGGCGTGACCTTCGTGGGCAGGCCGAGCAACGGCACAGGAGGGGGCTCGAGCTACGTGTACGAGCCGACCGACGAGTACAAGGGGGATTTCGCCCGCGTGTTCATGTACATGTTCTGCGCGTACAAGGACATGAAGTGGGGCACCCGTTTCACATGGATGTACGACACCAGCGACCCGCTGATGTTCCGCCCGTGGGCGCAGGAACTGCTGCTGCGCTGGTCGGGCGATGACGCCGTGAGCCAGAAGGAGCGCGACCGAAACGACGGCGTGGAGAAGGAGCAGGGCAACCGCAATCCGTTCATCGACCTTCCCGACCTGGCCGACCATATCTGGGGCGCCAAGAAGAACGAGCCGTACAAAGTGGAAGGCGCAGGCGACAATCCCGACCCGGGACCCGGACCAGACCCGGACGAAACCGTCACCTACCGCTGGCTTGCCGCAAATGACACCGACGGAGCCGACGGCTGGGACTTTGACGTACGGGAAATGGACCCGGCTATGTCCTATGTGTGGAAATGGGACGAGTACAAGGGCGACCACTACCTGAAGGGGAGCGCTTACCTGAACAGCACCGCGTATCCCGCCGAGGCATATGCCTGGGGTCCGGAGATAGACATGACTGACGTGGAAGACGCTGTGTTCAGTTTCGAGCATGCCGCCAAGTTCCAGACCACGCTGCGCGACCTGTGCAAGGTGGCGGTGATGGACGTGACCGTAAACGACGAGGGATACATCAAGACCTACGACGTGCCCGCATGGCCTGACGCCGGCTCGTGGAAGTTCACTCCCAGCGGTGACATAGACCTGTCGGAATACGGCACCACCAACTCGCGCATCCGCGTGGGATTCCTGTACGGGTCCACTGCCGCAGGCGCCGACACCTGGGAGATCCGCAACGCGACCCTGAAACTGACCCGCAGGCAAAGCAGCGGCGTGGAGAGCGTCAGCGACCGACTGGAGGACGACAGCGTGCTTGTCGAGGTATGGGGCAACAACATCCTTGTGCCGGAGGGCGCCGTGATCTACGACCTGAACGGCCGTCAGGTGAACGGCGAGAACCTGGAGCGCGGCATCTACATCGTGGTGAAGCCCACGTTCCGCCATTCAGTGAAGGTGATGGTGAGATAATCCCACATTTCCCACCTCTCCCACATTTCCCATATTTCCCACCTCTCCCACATTTCCCATATTTCCCACCTCTCCCACAATTCCCACAAACAGAAACAAAGACCATCTAATACTAATAAAGAACACGTATGCTACAGGAAACGAATGTAAAAGCCATCGACAAGGTGGTGATACGTTTTGCCGGAGATTCAGGCGACGGCATGCAGCTGGCCGGCAACATCTTCTCGAACATATCGGCCGAGAAGGGCGACCAGATCTCAACGTTCCCGGACTATCCCGCCGAGATCCGCGCCCCGCAGGGGTCGCTGAGCGGTGTGTCCGGCTATCAGGTCAGCGTCGGGCGCGGTGTCTACACACCCGGTGACGAGGCGGATGTCCTCGTGGCCATGAACCCCGCGGCGCTCAAGACCAACCTGAAGTACCTCAAGAAGGATGGCGTGATAGTCTGCGACAGCGACTCCTTCACGGCGGCCAACCTCAAGAAGGCCGAGTACGCCACCGACGACCCCATCGCCGAGCTGGGCATCGATGTGAACCGCATCATGCTTGTACCGATGACCACCCTGATCAAAGCCGCGCTCGCCGACTCCGGAGCCGACCAGAAGACCATGATGAAGAGCCGCAACATGCTGGCCCTGGGCATCATCTGCTGGATATTCGACCGTCCTGTAGAGTCCGTCCTGCGCAAGCTCCGCGCCAAGTTCGCCAAGAAGCCTGCGGTCTATGAGGCCAACGCCAAGGTGATCCGCGCCGGCTGGGACTACGGCCACAACACCCACAGCTCGCTCCCCGTGTACCGCGTGGAGACCAGCGACGCCCGTCCCGGCACCTACACCGACGTGACCGGCAACACGGCCACCGCATGGGGTCTGATCCTGGCCAGCGAGAAGAGCGGACGCCCGCTGTTCCTGGGCTCCTACCCCATCACCCCGGCCACCGACATCCTGCATGAGCTGGCCAAGCGCAAGGACCTTGGCGTAAAGGCCTGCCAGATGGAGGACGAGATCGCCGGCGTGTGCTCGGCAATCGGAGCAAGCTATGCCGGCCACCTGGCGGTGACCTCCACCTCTGGTCCCGGCCTGGCCCTGAAGTCGGAGGGCATCGGACTGGCCGTGATGGCCGAGCTGCCGCTGGTGGTGATCGACGTGCAGCGCGGAGGCCCCTCCACGGGCCTTCCCACCAAGACGGAGCAGACGGACCTGATGCAGGCCCTGTACGGCCGCAACGGCGAGGCCCCTCTGTGCGTGCTGGCCGCCACCAGTCCCACGGACTGCTTCCACATGGCCTTCGAGGCCGCGCGCATCGCCATGGAGCATGTCACCCCTGTGATCCTGCTGACAGACGCGTTCATAGCCAACGGATCATCCGCATGGCGCATACCCGAGGATGACGACTATCCCGAGATCCACCCCCACCTCCTGACGCAGGACGTGCTGGACAAGGGGTGGAAGCCCTACAAGCGCGACGAGGCCAACATGGCCCGCTACTGGGCGCTCCCCGGTACGCCGGGCGCCATGCACCGTCTGGGCGGCCTTGAGAAGGACTACGACACAAGCGTGATCAGCACCGACGGCCCGAACCACGAGCTGATGGTCCACACGCGCCGCGAGAAGATAGCCCGCATCGCCAGGGAGGTTCCCCCCGTGGAACCGATGATCGCTCCGGACGCCGACACCATCCTGCTGGGATGGGGAGGCACCTACGGCCATCTGCTGGCCGCCGCCACGGAACTGAACGCCATGGGACATAAGGTGGCCTTCTGGCAGTTCCGCTACATCAACCCGCTGCCCGCAAACACCTTCGAGGTGCTGAGCCGCTACAAGCGCGTCATCGTGGCCGAACTCAACACCGGAATGTTCGCCGACTACCTGCAGATGCACATGCCCATGAAGGAGATACTGCGCATCAACAAGGTGGAGGGACAGCCCTTCCTGGTCCGCGAGGTGGTGAACGGAGTCTTAGAGCATCTTAAATCTGAAACATGTTAAGCGCAGAAACCATGGAACAGAACGAAAACAAGTCCTACACGGCATCCGATTATAAGAACGGGCAGACGGCACGCTGGTGCCCGGGATGCGGCGACCACGCCATCCTCAACGTGCTTCACAAGGCAATGGCCGAGCTTGGCGTGCCTCCGCACATGACGGCGGTGATCTCCGGCATCGGCTGCAGCTCGCGTCTGCCGTACTACATGAACACCTACGGCATGCACACCATCCACGGACGTGCGGCGGCCATCGCCACGGGCCTGAAGGTGGCCAACCCCGAGCTGACAGTATGGCAGATCAGCGGCGACGGCGACGGCCTGGCCATCGGCGGCAACCACTTCATCCACTGCATCCGCCGCAACGTGGACATCAACATAATGATCTTCAACAACAAGATCTATGGCCTGACCAAGGGACAGTACTCCCCCACGTCGGACCGTGGCGCTGTAACCAAATCGAGTCCTTACGGTACGGTTGAGGATCCCTTCATCCCGGCCGAGCTGTGCTTCGGAGCCCGAGGCAATTTCTTTGCCCGCAGTTTCGACACGAACCTTGACGTGAGCCGCGAGGTGATGGTGGCCGCAGCCCGCCACAAGGGGGCGTCCGTTGTGGAGATCCTGCAGAACTGCGTGATCTTCAACAACGGAATCCACTCATACATCACCGACAAGGAGGTGCGCGAGGACCACACCATCCTGCTGCGCCACGGCGAGAAGATGCTGTTCGGCAAGAACCAGGAGAAGGGACTGGTGCAGGACGGCTTCGGCCTGAAGGCCGTGACCGTCGGCGAGGACGGATACACGCTGGACGACGTGCTGTTGCACGACGCCCACACACCGCAGAACTTCCTGCACCAGCAGCTGGCCATGATGGACGGCCATGAGCTGCCGGTGGCCTTAGGCGTGATCCGCGACGTGGACGCGCTGGTCTACGACCAGGAGGTGGCCCGCCAGACCAGGGAAGTCCATGACGCCAAGGGCTACAAGTCCCTGCGCGACCTGATCACCCGCACCCAGGAGACCTGGCAGATCCAGTGACATGTAAGGACATGCCTTTGGCATGTTTAATTCAAAACGTCCATGCAGGGACATACCTCCGGTATGTTTGAAAACGAATTCAACATGCCAAAGGCATGTCCCTGCATCGGTCAAAACCATAAACACAACTGCTTATGAAACAACTGCACACAATCGCGGTGACGGCGCTGCTGGCTGCAGGACCGCTGACGGCATGGGCCGATACGGCGATCCTGGTGGAGGACCCGAACGGAACCGTCACCAGCCTCCCGCTCACCACAGCCTCCAAGGTCACCTTCCCGGTGGAGGGACTGACCGTGACCGGAGCCGAGGGGAAGGTGATTCCCTACGCCCAGGTGGCCAAGATCCGCTTCAAGACCGAATCCGGCATTCCCGGCATAATGGCTCCGCAGAACACCCTGGCCATACGGGAAAACCCGGTGGGCGACACGCTGCGCCTGACCGGCACCCTTGACGCACCCGCCGATGTGACCATCACATCAGTATCGGGACAGACAGCCATGCGCCTCGCGGAATGGAACGGCGCGGACATCGACGTCTCCGCGCTCCACCCCGGAATCTACCTCATCACAGTCAATAACCAGACGCTTAAATTCATCAAGAAATGAAGAAATTCTCCATATTCCTGGCCTCCCTGCTGACAGGGGTCGCCGCCATCGCACAGACGCAACCCGTCGAGAACCCCAACCGCCTCATCATGACCGATGCAGCCCAGACCACAAAGGCTTATGTGCTGGACCGCGTGTCCGAACTGTCGTTTGCCCGGGTCGAGGGTGACGTGAAGGCCGACGTCCAGGTGCTCAGCGCCACCACCGAAGGCATCAAGCTGAACGTTCAGCGCAGCGAGGCCTGTATGAGTTTCAAGATCACCGCGATTCCGTACGCCACAGCCGCGCAGCTCACCAATCCTGCCGCGGCCATCAATTACATCAACAATCGCTGCAAGTACGCCACCTGTTACGAGGATTTCGACGGCAGCATGCTATCCGGCATGGAACTCAGTGCCGGGGGCGACTACGCAGTGATGACCATTGGTATCGATGAGTACGGCGCCGAAGTAGACGTTTGCAGCGCACGTTTCTCGGTACCGGCTGCTCCCGTGGTAGGCGATCCGAAGGTGGAATGCACGCTGGTGGACGCACAGCTTGAGTCCTTCACAGTATCCTTCAAGCCCAACTCAGATGTCACCTCGTATTACTGCGTGGCCGCTGATAAAGGCTCCATCGAACGGCAGTACATTCAGTTCGGACCTATGTACGGCTTCACCAGCATGGCGGATCTGATCCGTGCATGGGGCGTGGAGCGTCAGGGCGATACCGAAAACACATGGAAGAATATGGCTCCCAACACGGAATACGAAGTCTTTGTACTGGCTCTGGACGCCAACGGCAACCCCGCTCCGTATCAGGTATTCAACTGCACCACGCTGTCGCTCGGCGGCGATGGAGAGGCTAAGGTGACCATTACCCCCGGCGACTACAAACTGACCGACTGGGGCGGCCAGATGCTCCCCTCGCAGTTCTTCACTTTCACCCCGAACGACCAGGCCGCAAGCTACCGTTTCGGTGTCTACACCAAGGAGCAGTACGACAAGGAGCGAGAGGAGATCCGCGCCCAGCTGTGCAGTGAGCCTCCCGTACCCGATCTGGCCAACTGGTTCTTCTACACCGAACTGACCACGGACTTCCAGGTCAATCCGAACACCGCCATAGTGGCGATTGCCGCCGCCAAGAACATCAAGGGTGAATGGGGACCCGTCACCGAAGTAGAACTGACCACACCGGCCGAGGCAGCCGCTGCGGCACCGGCCGCGAAACGTCCCGTGCCGCAGCGTCGCGCCTTCCGTCCCGGCTATGTTCCTTCATTCGGAATGGGCGGCAAGGTCAGCCTGACACATTGAAACGCGCTGAGACGCGAATAGAAGCCCGCTGAGGCCGAAACACAGGGGCGCATGGACAACTAATCCATGCGCCCCTTAAATTCACGCTGACGCGCCTTAAATCGCGCCTTAAATAAGTCTTGAGAGGTCAACATGCCAAAGGCATGTCCCTACATGGTCATCGTGAGGTCAACATGCCAAAGGCAGGTCCCTAAAGCACTACCTTGTGAGGTCTGTGGCCGGGAGCGTGGAGGATGTACGCGCCTTGCGGCAACGATATGACCGCACCGTCGGGGGCATCGCCCTGATACATGATCCTGCCGGCCATGTCGACCACGGTCAGGCCGAGGACGGGCTCCCCGTCGCCGCTCTGCAGCTGTATGCCACCGTCAACTACAAAGACGCGGTACGGGACCTCCGTCTGGAATGTCTCGACGCCGCTTCCGGCCGCCACATAGACGGTGTTGGACTCCGGGGAGGTCAGCCCCAGGCGGTTGTAAGTGACGGTGTACGTCTCGGCCACCTGCGGGTCGCGTCCGCGGAGGGGCAGCGAGGTCTCCCCCGTCTCGTAAGTCTCCGTCTCCTGGTCAGCGCCGACATATCGCACACGCGTCACCGTATAGTAGTCGGCGATTCCGTCGGCCGCTGTCCAGTTGGCCGTATATCCCTCGTCGGTCACGTCGGTGGCGGGCAATGCCGTCAGGGCCGTCATCTCCGGCACCGGCAACGCCTCGCCGGTCAGGACCACGGCCACGGAGCCGCTCAGGCCGCCGTCGTAGAGGGTCAGTTTGGCCTCATGGCGTCCCACCGCCTCGGGAAGGTATGTTATGTCCAGCAGGTATCCGCCGGCGCCGTTGAGGGTGGAGGCAGGGATCTCCGAGACTCCGATACGGAAAGAGGCACGGTCGGAGCCAACCACCCGTACCGACAGCGGCGAGGTGAAGTTGGCGCCCCGGATCTCCAGGGCACGAGTCAGGGAGTGGCTCACGGCAGTCTGGCCGAAGTCCATCTCCTCGCCGTTGACAGGAGCCGTCAGCGCCGGGTCACCGCTGATGGGGGGTGTCGGGTCAATGACCTCCTGGTCGGCGATGACGAACGTCTCCGTGCTGCGCACGCCCCATATGTATTCGCCAAGTTCCGGGAAGTCAACGAACGGATTGCGGTTCCCCTGGTACTGCTCCACCAGGTTGTTGCGGTCTATCTCCTTCTGGCTGACGGGATCCTGGCGCGCCCACTGCAGCAGCATGTTCATGGCCCAGGGGACGAGCGTAGGGTACGACTCGCGGCGGAACATATAGTTGATGATCCAGTTGATGTCGTCGTAGACGCAGGCCATGTAGAAGAACGAGCGGGCGAAGTCACCCTTGTACTGGTCGGCCGGCTCGAACACCCGCGACGAGCCGCCGCCGTAGCCGTTACGGGGCGTTCCCACGCGGCTCACGCCATTATCGAACGTGGCGCTCTGGCACGGGCCAAAAGGATAGTTCAGTTTGGCCTGGTTGGCCGCGCCGTTGCTGGGGTAAAGGTTCCACAGGTCGGAGTAGGCGGGAGTGTACTCAACGTCGCCGTTGAGCTTCCACCAGGACTTGGGCACCGAATGCTCGCGCTGCATACGGTAGCCGCTGAAACTCTGGAAGGCGTTCTGCCCATCGCGGATCAGGCACATCTCGTCGGAATACATCTCCCACCAGCGTTTGCATCCGTCGTACAATTCGGGGTAGACGTCAGTGTACTGCCAGTAGCCCGGCAGCTGGGAGTAGACAAGTTCCTGGTGGGCCTGCACGCATTGCTTCACGGCACGCTTCAGTTCCTCGCGCCGCTTGCCGTCCATACGGTCGTAGTATCCCGGTGTGTACGCGCCCCACGCTCCGAACGCCGACACCGCCATAATCAATGTGAGTAAATATCTTCTCATACGCAAAATGTATCTAAAAAATGCCGCCGGAGTGCGTGACGCGGGCTCCGGCGGCATGGGTTCTGTCAAATCTATCAGCGGGCCATCACGGTGGCGTCGTTGATCTCCCAGGTATCGGCGCCGGCCGCGCTGGAACCGTACTTGAAGGCGATCTGTATCCTCTTGCCCGCGAATGAACTGATGTCGATGTCGCCCGACCCTACGAACTTCCATGCGCCCGCCGTGGGCCATACCGGAATCGGGAACTCGGTCCAGGTGTCGCTGCCGGCCTCGCGCACGGCGAACCCGCACAGGTCGCGCAGCGTGGTCTGGAACTTTGCGGCATGCCGGAAGCTTGCCTTGGCCTCAAGCATCTCCGTAAGGTCGATGACCGGACTGACGGCGTACGACAGGGCCTCCTTGGCGCTCCCGCCCGCATACGCGCTGCCGTTCAGGTAACCGGAGCCGTTGTAGACCTTCCATCCCCACACATAGCTCAGGCCGGAGGCGAGGGTGACGTTCTCGAACGTCCAGTCACGGTTCACGTCCGCGGCGGTGGAGTTCGTCTCAAGACTCTTGAATACCTCCTTGAAGTCGCCGGTGGGGACCTTGATCTCGACGCCCTCGATCTCGAATGTGCCGACGGTACCCTCGTTGTCGACGACGCCCGTATGCTTCAGGAAGGTGCCGATCTCGCCCTTGACGGTGAGTTTCTTCTTATAAACGCCTGGATTGTCGACAAGGTTTCCGTAACGGCGCAGCAGCGAGCCCTGCGGAAGCGTCACGGTAAGGCACCTGGCCAGGTCAGTCTCATCAGGACTGTCGGCTATCAGCAGGTTGTTGTCCATCTCGGCGGCGGCGCCGAAGATGCAGTCGCCGTTGTCCTCGGCGTCCTCACCGGCCTTGACGGACCCTACTATGTAACCGGCCGTCCAGCCGCTGTTGCCGTAGTTGTCTGGCAGCAGTGCCTCCTGGACGGTGTAGGGTTCATCCTTCATGCCCTTCTTGCTGATCATCACGTCCCGCACGTCGCGCGGCGTCAGCTGCCACGAGTCGCCGTAGTATCCAAGGATGCCGCGCACACGGCCCGTACCTTCGGGCAGCACGTCGTTGTAGAAGTTGCTGTATCCCGAGAAGCGCACCGCGATGGAGTCGCCCTCCTCGTTCTTCAGGTAACGTGTCACTGTCTCGGCGTACACCCCGTACTTCAGTTTGCCGGCGCCCACGAAATGGACGTTACGCAGCTCCACCAGCTGGCTCTGCTTGCGAGTCAGGTCCGTGTTGGCGATGGGGAGGGTCAGCGACACGGCGTACATGTTCCCGGCGGGCCATTCCTGGTCCAGGCCGACCACCTCCATGGCCGGGTCCGGCAGCCCGTTCTTCTGAGCCTGCCTCAGCCACAGGTCATAGGACATGAAGCCCAGCTGCGGAGTCCCGTTGTAGGGATCCGAGGGGGCTCCCACCTGCTGCAGGCCGCGGTAGTACCCTAAGTAGAGTCCCGTCATGTCCACCACCACGTCCTGTCCCAGCCGATAGCTGGAGCTCATGTACTTCTGGCGGATGGAGAAGGTCAGGGCGCCCGTCTCGTCCTGGATCACCAGGTTCTGGTATATGTTGCCGGAGGCATCGGACGACACCACGCGGCCATGGATTATGTAGGGGCTGCCGTCCTCCTGCCTGTCCAGCAGCACCGTCTGTCCCTCGAACCTGTTCTTCAGGTCCAGGATGGTGATGTTCGGCTTGATCGAGGCCTCGGGCACCTGCAGGTCGGGGGTCTCCATGTCGGCCTGGCAGGACCACATCCCCGCCGCGAGCGCCACGGCACCGATAGCGGATATGATTTTATTATACTGTTTCATTTTCGTACTCATTTAGATTTGCCGGTAACCTGGAAATTGCGGATCTCCCACGAGTCGGCGTTCTGCGCCGTGGAAGCGTACTTGAACGCGAACTGCACCTGCTTGCCCTCGTAGTCGGAGAGGTCGATCTCGCCGGAGCCGGAGAAATCCCAGGAGCCAGACTGCGGCCATACCGGAATCTGCAGCTGGGTCCATTCGGCCTGTCCCGCCTCGCGGATCATGAAGGCGCACAGCTGACGGATGTTGCGCTGGTAGAACGCGGCATGCTCGAACTGCACGCGCAGACGCGTCCTGCCGGACAGGTCCACTACGGGCGAGATGGCGTAGGCCAGAGCCTCGTGCGAACCGTTAGAGTAGGCCGTGCCGTACAGGTAATGGGAGCCGTTGCGCTCGTACCAGGTCCATATATAGGGAAGGCCGCCCAGGTTATCGTTCTGGAATGTCCAGTTGATACTTGCAGCCGCTCCGTCGAGACCGGAGTAGATCAACTCTGGAGCGCCGCCGATGTTCACGTTGTCGAGGCCATAGGCGGTACAGTCGCTGCCGCCACGCTCGGCATAGTAACGCCACGCCACGCGGATCACACCTTCCTGAGAAGAAAGATCCACCTTGGTGGTGGCCCACTCGCCGTAACCGTCGGCAGGAGCTGCCGGCAGGTTGAGCTCAAGCTGGCGCACCGGCTTGTCTTCAACCATCAGCCACGCCTCCATCGATGAGCCAGGCGTCTGGTAAGAGGCCCGCATCCGGAAGGAAGCGGTCTTCTCAACGCTCCGGTCAAGGTCCACGGCCGGGCTGACAAGCCAGCATTCATACGGACCTCCCTCCTGGGGAGCGCTGTAGGCGCTGGCCACCATGTAGTTCTGCGATCCCTCGGTGGCTATCCCCCATCCCAGGATGCTTCCGGAGACAGTCAGCACCTTCCAGCCCAGGTCCTTATAGGAACTCAGTTCCGTCGACGTGTCGAAGCCCTGGTACAGGTAAGGTTCCGGCTTCCTGTCGTCGGGGCCCGGTTCCTTGCCCTTGTCGCCCCATTCGTAGTCCACCACGGTACGGATGCCGTAGACTCCGCAGTATTTGACGCCGGTGGTGCCGCGCAGGGTCACCAGTTTGCCGTAATTGTCAGGATTGTCGCGCAAGTTCAGCGCGTTGCGGAGAGGTCCGCTGGGGAGCTGCACGGTGGCGCAGTCCTCCCACGTCACCACGACGCCCTCGGCATTGGGGTCCTTGGAGGTGATGAGCATGTTGGTGGCAACGGTCGCCTTGCCGCTTTGAATCAACTCGGGGTCCACTACCGCCGTAGCCTCGGACATGGTGCCGCTGACGTTCGTGTCGACATAGCCGACAATGTAGCCCGTGGCCCACGGCTGGGCGATGGAGTCGTTGGCGAATCCAGCCAGGACCTGCGCCGCCGTCATCGGGTTGTCCCAGGTCCCCAGCCCCACCACGCCTCCTTCAGGCGCAGGTACGGGAGCCTCGGCCAGGTCTTCGTTACACGATACCGCCCCTATGCTCAACGCCAGGGCCAGTGCAGATATGATCTTGTTTATTTTCATAGCCGTATATGTTTAGAAGCGGATGCCAACGTTGAAGAACACCCTGATGCCCTGGGCGTACCAGATCTTGTTGGGGAACTTGTTGACATTGAAGTTGGTGTAGTCGAACTTACCCTCCTGCCATCCGCCGGTCTGGATGTTGCGGTTGTTCAGCAGGTTGTTCACGCTGAGGTTGAAGTTGACGGAGCCGAAGTTGGTGTAGATCACCTTGCCGACGGAGGCGTTGACCACCCATTCGGAGTTCAGTTTGTCCTGGTAGGCGATCTCGTCGCGGCGCTTGATGTATTCCTCCTCGGAGTCGCAGAACTTCCAGAGGCCGGACATCTCCTCGTGACGCGCGGGCGAGATCTCGAACCAGGCGTCGCCGAACCACTGCGCGTTGACCTCGAAGAACCACTGCCTCACGTTGTAGTTCACGGCGAGGCTGTAGGCCTGCTGCGGCGTGCCGCCGATGTGGTAGTTCTTGTAGTACAGACGGCGCTCGATGTCGTCCTTGGCGCCGTTCTCGTAGCTGCGCGTGCCCATCGGGTTGTTCTTGTACTGATAGCGCGAGAAGGTGCCGGCAGCCGTCACGGACAGGTTGCTCAGGATCTTGTACTCCATTCCCACCTCGATTCCCTTCATCTCGGTCTCCATTCCGGAGATGGCGTAGTTCATGAAGGAGTTGGCCTCGTAGTCGTAGAAGTTGGACCGCTTCATTCCGTCCCATGTGTGTGTCAGGAAGGCGGTGACGCTGCCGCGGAAGCGGTTGTAGTTCCATGTGTAGCTCAGGTCGGCGCTGATGTACTTCTCTGTCTTCAGGTCGCGCACGGCGTCATCCTTAGTCCTGGGCGACACATACGCGTCATTGGGGAGCGGGGCGCGGTTGCCCATGCCGTAGTGCGCGGAGATGTAGTTGCGGCCGTCGATCTTCCAGGTGGCGCCAAGCTTCAGCGCGCCCGTGTTGAAGGTGTGGCTCTTGCCGTCGCCCAGCGAGTTGAGCGGAGCGCGTCCGTTCTGCATGTTGCCGTGGCGCATGAAGCTGACCAGGTTGTACTCCAGCGCGTAGTTCACGTTGAAGTGCCTGGTGTTGACCTGGTTCTGCACCCACAGGCGTCCGTGGTAGTTGCGGATGTTGTAGTCATAGCCGAAAGTGCCTCCCTGGCCGACCTTGCGGTTGGGATTGCGCATGTCGTTCTGCAGTTTGTCAGGGTCACCGGCGAAGTCGGTCTCGGCGAAGTTGTCCACATCACGCCAGAACTCGCCGCCCAGCAGGTCGCGGACAGTCTTGAAGTAGTGTCCGTCGGTGTAGTCGAAGCTGACGCCCCCCTGCAGTGTCATGCTGTCGCTTAGACGGTAGTCCAGGTAGGAGTTGAGCATCCACTGCGTGAAGTTGCTGTGGCGGTCCTCCAGTATGTAGCTGGACTGCCCCACCAGGTCCGGGTCACGGTCATACTGCTGGCAGTTCATCAGGTTGACCTGATAGATGTTGTCCCAGTTGATCTGACGGTGGGCCTTGTCGCCGCCCCACCAGTCAGCCACGAACTGCTGCTGGGCCAGCTGCGCGGCGTAGAGGTCGGGCTCCAGGTCACGGTCGGCCGTCGGCGCGTAGTAACTGGGGAAATTCTTGTAGTAGTCGGGCTTGGGGTCCGTGGCCATGTAGAACTGCAGCGCGGAACTGGAGTAGTTGGAGCTGCGGAAGCCGAGTCCGGTGTTGAGCTGCACGCCCATCCTGGGCTTCCAGATCCAGTTGACCAGTGCGGTGGGATCGAAGCTCTCCACGATGCGGGCGCTCTTCTTCTTGCCGTTCAGGTAGCCCCAGCTGGGATTGTACAGATTGGAGCCCGCCAGGTCGTAGGCCTCCTGCGTGGCGGCGTTGTTGGTGGCGCGCTGCGTGGGGGCGCCCCATGTGGATATGTTCAGGCTGTGGTGCTCGTTGAACACCTTCTGCAGCGACAGGAAGTAGCCGAAGCTGTTGTAGAACGTACCCTCGATGATGCCCTCCGGGGCGTATCGGCCGATGACCGATGCCGTGAACGCCCATCCGTGCTTGTTGAGGCCGGTGGAGTACTGCAGCATGGCGCGGAGCATATAGTTGGAGTTGGTGTAGGAGAGGTTGCCGCGCCATCCGGGAGCGAACTCGGAGGCATAGGTGGTGATGTTGGTGGAGCCGCCCACGTCGCCGAAGCCGTAGGAGGCGGGGGCCAGGCCGATATCGGTGGTCTTGGAGCGGAAGGCGCTGCTGGTCATGCCGCCGAACTGCGAGTAGTTGAAACGGCCGCGCATGGCGTCGTTGAAGTTGAAGCCGTTGACGTAACCGGCCTGCCAGTTCTGGTCCAGGCCGCGCATACGGAAGCGCATGGTGCTGAACTTGTAGCTGGTGGCCTGGAAGTAGACGTCGTCGGTGGCTCCCTGGATGGTGCCGACCGACTGGCTGAGGCCTTCGTCGTCCAGAAGTTCCTCCTCGTCGAACAGGAAGTTGTCGGAATTCATGGATGAGGTCTCGAAGCCGGCGGGTGTCAGCCGGATGTCGCCCACATTGACCATCATGTCCCGGGGAATCTCCACATCGACGTACCGGTCCTCGTAGCCGGAGGCGATGATCTCCAGGACATCCTTGCCTGTCTGGGCGTTGGAGATGGTGAACACGCCGTCCGAGCCGCTGGCTACGACTATTCCCTGGTCGCTGAGCAGGATCGTGGCGTCTGCTACCGGCGCGCCAGTACGGGCGTCGAGCAACGTTCCCTTCACTCCTGTGGCCGCCAGCCCCGGCAATACCGTGGCAAGCAGCATCAGAATCGTCAGTTGTATTCGCATTCTATAGTCTTGCTGAGTTGTTGATATTCTTAGTTATTGCTCCACCTCGCGCACCAGGAAGATCTCCGTGGGAAGGTGGTCGGAATAGCCGTTCTTCCAGACACCGCTGGCGAAGTTGCGCAGCGGGTATCCCTTGTACTGCCCCTCCTGCTGGATCAGGAACTGCTTGTTCAGCACCTCCGCGCCCAGGAACCTCACGCCGCAGGCGCCGTCCACAAGGTTCTTGTTGACGATGATCTGGTCGAACAGGTTCCAGCCTCCGCGGTAGATGTAGGAGCCGATTCCCTTGTCCAGTTTCTCCCAGAAGGGATTGTAGAAACCGCCGTCCTGCGTCCCGGAGATATCCTTCACGGCTCCGAGGACCTGGCTGACGGACTTGTTGAAGGGATCGTCGTTGAGGTCGCCCATCACGATGACGCCCATCCTGGGGTCCACGGTGTAGAGGGAGTCGCAGATATGCCTGGTCAGGGCCGCGGCGGCCTCGCGAAGCCAGCTGCTCTCCTTCTCACCTCCACGGCGGCTGGGCCAGTGGTTCACGATCACGGCCACGCGGCTGTAGCCGGCAACCCTGTTGCCCAGCAGGCCAACGACACACATCTGGTCGCGCGTGCGGAAGTTGGGAAGCTCGGGAACCACCAGCGTGTGGTTGGTGGTGTTGAGGGGACGGAAGAATTTGGGATTGTAGATCAGGCCCACGTCCACGCCACGGCGGTCCGGGCTGTCGTGATGCACGATCCTGTAGCCTCGGTCCTTGATGTGAGGGTCGTTGACCAGGTCCTGCATCACCGTGATGTTCTCGATCTCGCTCATGCCGATCACAGCCGGACCCTCCGGAGTGGTCTTGGTGACCATCTGCGAGATGGCGTAACCCAGCTTGTCGATCTTGGCACGGTACTTCCTGCCGTCCCAGCGGTAGCTTCCCTCTGGACTGAACTCCAGGTCATACTTACCGTTGTTGTTGATGGTGTCGAACAGGTTCTCCAGGTTGTAGAAGGCCACTCCGTAGGTGGCGACCTTCTTGGCCAATGACGGAGTCGCGCCTGCCAAGGCAAGCGCAAGCGCCATACATACAGTAAGAATTCTTTTCATGGCACAGGGTCACGGAGTTAGAAGAATTTGATTTCCTGTCCCTCAAGGCTGCTCAGCACGGAGTTGGCAAGACTGGAGGCGCCCAGACGGAACAGGTCGGCGTTGAGCCATTCCTCGCCCAGCACCTCGCGGACCACGGCGTAATAGTTCAGGGCGTCGCGTGTGGTGCGGATTCCTCCGGCGGCCTTGAAGCCTACGCGACGGCCTGTCTGCTCGAAGTATTCCTTGATGCACTGACACATCACATACGCAGCCTCAAGCGACGCTCCGGGGTAGATCTTGCCGGTGGAGGTCTTGATGAAGTCGGCGTCGCAGTACATGGCCAGGATCGAGGCACGCTTTACGGCCTCGGCGGTCTTCAGGGCTCCGGTCTCCAGAATGACTTTCAGGCGGGCGTGCTTGGCGGTGTGCTTCAGCTCGATCAACTCGTCGCACAGTTCCTCGTAGTTCTCGTCACGGAACATTCCCAGGTTCATCACCACGTCCACCTCCTGCGCTCCGGCCTCCACGGCCAGAGCCACGTCGGCGACCTTGACAGCCGTGAACGTCTGACTGGAAGGGAAGCAGCCGGCCACCACGCAAACGTCCACGCCGTCAACGTCCAGATGGTCCTTGACCACTTCGGCGAAGTTGGAGTACACGCAGATGGCGGCAACGTGGCCGTACTGAGGATACTCGGCGTCGAAATCGTTGACACGGTTGGTGAACCTGGCCACACTGCGGTCGGAATCCTCGCTGCTCAGAGTGGTCAGGTCGATGGAATTCAACAGGAACTTATAAATTTCGGGACCGGCGTACTGCGGTGCCTTCTCTACGATATTGGCTACCTCGGCGGCGACTGCGGCGTCATCGCTGACGACCCGGCTCTTGCCGATGGCCTCATGATATCTGTCCATATCTCTGGTTTTTTATGTTTTTATGGTAAGTGGGGTTATTTATATTATAACCACGGCGCAAAGCCGTCAGACTGCAAAGATATGGATATTTTGCCAAAATTTAAAACATTTTATTAAATCATTTAACCAAATATTAACATTTTGGCGTCTCATGGGGCATTATTTGCGTCTTGGAGCGATCTTACCGGGATTTTTAGCTATGAAATCCTCCCATGACTTGGGACCCTTGGGAATGGTGGGCTTGGAGGTCTCGTAGAAATGCGTCAGGGCCACGGCCAAAGCGTCGGTGGCGTCAAGGAAATCGGGCATCTGGTCGGCTGTGAGGCCCAGCAGATGCCGGAGCATATTCGCCACCTGCTCCTTGCTGGCCTGTCCGTTGCCGGTCACAGCCATCTTGACGAGGCGCGGAGCGTATTCGGCGATAGGGACGTCACGGGCCAGACACGCGGCCATGGCCACACCCTGCGCGCGCCCAAGCTTCAGCATGGACTGCACGTTCTTGCCGAAAAACGGCGCCTCCAGGGCCACTTCATCGGGAAGATACTGCGCCACGAGGCCCAGCACGCGCTCGTAGATGCGGTGCAGACGCATATAATGGCTCTCAAGTTTGTCCAGTTTGATGACGCCCATTACGATCACCTCCGGCTTGCGTCCGGTGACGCCGAGCAGTCCGTAACCCATGATGCGGGTACCGGGGTCGATCCCCATGATGATGCGGTCGTATTTCTTCAGTTCAGACATGAGTGGGAATTAGTGGGAACGGTGGGAAAGGTGGGATGGGGTGGGAATCCGAGTTTTCGGAAATCTCGAAAATCTCGAAAAATCAAAGAGGAATCGTCTCGAAGACCGAGGTGAAGAAGGCGGCGTTTGGTCCGAAACGCTTCATGAAGCGCGTGGCGGTGTCATCAAGAGGGCCGTCGGCCCACTTCAGAAGCGAATCCATATCCGCGAATTCCACCTGAAATGCCACGCTGTGCGCCTGGTCCTCCCCGGCCTCCTGGCCCGCCGCCATCCGCAACGCCGACAACCGAGGCGAAGTGGCGCGGCAAGCAATACCTCCCTCGGATTGAGCGGAGCCGTCCGGCCCTGTCAACGACGGCAGCTGCGTTCGGAACCACTGCAGGAAATCCGCCTCCCTGTCCGGCTCCATCATAAATGTGGTGTTGAATATCAGCATAATTATTCTTTCAATTGGATTTATCGGGATTAATCAGGATGCATGGGGATTAATCCTGATTATTCCCGAGAATCCCGATTAAATCCGACCGGACCGGCCGGTCTAAACAAAAAAACGGGACCAAGCCGAAAGCCTGGTCCCATTCTGAGCCTCTTGTCGGATTCGAACCAACGACCCCGAGATTACAAATCACGTGCTCTGGCCAACTGAGCTAAAGAGGCAGATGGGCGAGCTATCTGCATCGCACCGCTACAACCCGCTACCCTTGCTTCGGTCAAGACCTGGGGGATTTACGGGGAGCTGGTCGTCCAGGACTCACCCGGGCACAAAATTACAACATTTTTTGATTCTGGCCAAATTTTGGCTCAAAAAAAGCCTTAAAAATGCTTAAATCCGCCGATTCGCTCGTCTCCGGCCTCTCTTTTGGCTCCGCCGAGACGGCATCCGATGAATCCGAGCCGCCTATTTCCGGCGCTTGTTGCCGCCGTGGCCGCGCGTCTTGCCGGACTTCGGCTCATGGCGCTTGCCTGGCTTCTCCGGACGCAGCGGCTTGTTGGGATTTCCTTTGTCGTCGATCAGAGCGAAGTCCAACTGCTTGCTCTCCAGATCAGCGCGCGCCACCTGCACCTTCACGCGGTCGCCCAATGTATACTTCACGCCATGCCGACGTCCGATCAGGCAGTAGTTCTTCTCATCCAGGTCGTAGTAGTCGTCGGCCAGGTCGCGGATCGGCACCAGACCCTCGCACATCGACTCGTCAAGCTCCACGTAGAAGCCCCACTCCGTCACCCCTGAGATGACTCCCTCGTAGACCTGTCCCAGCCGGTCGCGCATGTACTCCACCTGCTTGTAACGGATGGAGGAACGCTCGGCATTGGCCGCAAGCACCTCCATGTCGGAACTATGGCGGCATTCATCCTCGGTCTTGATGCGGTCCACGCTGCGTCCACCCTCGGCGTAGCGCGCCAGCAGACGGTGGACCATCATGTCCGGGTAGCGACGGATGGGCGACGTGAAGTGCGTGTAGTAAGGCATGTTCAGGCCGTAGTGGCCCACGTTCTCGGTGGAGTAGTTGGCCTTGGCCATGGAACGGATGGCCAGGATGGAGAGCATGTTCTCCTCTCCTTTACCCTTGACGTCGCGCAGCAGGCGGTTGACGCTCTGGTTGACGCGGCGTGAGCTGCCGTCCGTATCCAGACGGTAGCCGAAGCGGGTGGCGATCAGCGCCAGGTTCGCCAGTTTCTCAGGATCCGGATTGTCATGCACACGGTAGACAAAGGTCTTGGCCTTCTTGCCCTTCGGCACCTTGCCGATGGACTCGGCCACGGTGAGGTTGGCCAGCAGCATGAACTCCTCGATCAGTTTGTTGGAGTCCTTGGATTCCTTGAAGTATACTGAAACGGGCTTGCCGTTCTCGTCAATCTCGAAACGGACCTCCGCGCGGTCGAACTCCAGTGCCCCCTCCTGATAGCGGCGGCGGCGCATCTCCTTGGCCAGTCCGTTCAGGATGTTGATCTCCTCGGCATAGTCGCCCTGCCCGGTCTCGATGCGCTCCTGGGCCTCCTCGTAGGTGAATCGGCGGTTGGACTTGATTACCGTGCGGCCGATGCGGCTATTCACCACATTGGCCTTGCGGTCCATCTCGAAGATGGCGGAGAAGGTCAGTTTCTCCTCGTCGGGGCGCAGGGAGCAGAGCCCGTTGGACAGACGCTCGGGCAGCATCGGGATGGTGCGGTCCACCAGGTAGACCGACGTGGCGCGGCTGCGGGCCTCACGGTCGATTATGGTGTTGGGATGGACGTAATGGGTCACGTCGGCGATATGGACTCCCACCTCGTAGTTGCCGTTGTCCAGACGGCGGATGGAGAGGGCGTCGTCGAAGTCCTTGGCGTCACGCGGGTCGATGGTGAATGTGGTAACGTCACGGAAATCCTCGCGCCTGCCCACCTCCTCCGGAGTGATTCCGGCGTCGATCTTCTCGGCGGCCTTCTCCACGTTCTCGGGATACTTGTACGGCAACCCGAACTCGGCCAGGATGGCGTGCATCTCGGTGTTGTTGTCACCCTTCTGGCCCAATATGTCGATGATCTCGCCGCGGGGGTTCATCTCGTCGTCGCGCCACTGCGTGATGCGCGCCACAGCCTTCTCGCCACCTTTGCCCCCTTTCAGTTTGGAACGCGGGATTATGATGTCGGCCGCCAGGAACTTGGAGTCAGGAATGAGGGCGGCGTAATTCTTCTCCACCTTCAAAGTCCCGACGAACTGCTGGTCCTTGGCCTCGACGATCTCGATGACCTGGGCCTCGGGCTCGGCGCCACGGCGGGCGGCGCTGACAACCACGCGGACCTTGTCGCCGTTCAGCGCGTGCATGGAGTTGCGCTCGGCCACGAAAATCTGCTCGTCGTCGACAATCACAGCGTTCTTGCCGTTGCTGCGGCGTACAAAGGTGCCCAGGTTCTCCGTGCCGCGGTTGGCCGCCGCACGGTACTTGCCCAGGTCAATCTCGACGATGTCGCCCACGGCTGCCATCTCGTCCAGCACATTCAGGATATCCATACGGTTGGACGCCTGGGTCGCCCCGATGCCGAACGCGATCTGCTTGTAATTAAAACTCTGCTTATTCTGCCGCTGCAGGAACTCCATGATCATGCGGGGCAGCTCCTTCTTGTGAATGCGGGCGCCCTGGCGCCCCTGGGTTTTCTTATCGCTCATAGTAATTTCTTTTCAGATTTAACAATCCGGGGACGTCGCATTGCGCCCCACAACCGCAAATATACAACATTTTTCCCAATATTTTTGGTAAGGAACCGAGTTTTTATTTAATTTGTGTCGGCAAAACAACATCAACCATACCATGAACACAAAAGCAATGCTCATGGCGGCGCTGCTCGGAACGACAAGCTGCCTGTTCGCCGCCGCCGAACCGGAGATAGAGAATCCGGACTCCACAGGTTTCAAATTCACCGACGTGAAGATCAACCAGCACGGCCCGGTCTACGACCAGAACAAGTCCGGCACATGCTGGGCCTTCTCGGGCCTGTCCACGCTTGAGGACAACGTGCTGCGCAAGACGGGCAAGGACGTGCACCTGTCGGAGATGTATGTGGTGCGCAACGCCTACATCGACAAAGCCAAGAAGTACATCCGCATGAACGGCAAGATCAACTTCGCCCAGGGCGGCAGTTTCGCCGACGTGACGGAAATGACCAGAAAGTACGGCGCGATGCCGGAGGCTGCCTACCGCGGCCTGAACTACGGCGAGGAGAAACACTCCCACTACGAGATGGCCGAGGCGCTGGAGGCGTACCTCAACGCGGTGCTGGCACGCGGCGAGAAGAACAAGAAACTCTCCACGGGGTGGCTGCCGGGATTCATCGGCATCCTGGACGCATACCTCGGCCCGGCTCCCGAGACTTTCACCTTCGAGGGCAAGACCTACACCCCGCAGCAGTTCGCCCAGACCCTGGGCCTGGAGCCTGAGAGTTTCGTCAACGTGACCAGTTTCACCCACCATCCCTTCTACGAGGACTTCATCCTGGAGATTCCCGACAACTGGGAGTGGACATACTCCAAGAACATGCCGCTGGACGACATGATGCGCGTGCTGGACAACGCTCTCGACAAGGGCTACACCGTCTGCTGGGCCGCCGACGTATCGGAGGGTGGCTTCAAATGGAAGAAGGGCTACGCGCTCCTTCCGGCCGAGAAGGGCGAGAAGGACATGACCGACACGGAACTGAGCCGCTGGGTCAAGCTGAGCGACAAGGACCGTCAGGATGCCCGCTTCGACATCAAGGGCCCGGTAAAGGAGGAGGAAGTAACCCAGGAGAGCCGCCAGAAGGCCTTCGACAGCTTCGAGACCACCGATGACCACGGCATGGTGATCGTGGGGACCGCCAAGGACCAGGAGGGCAACAAATATTACAAAGTGAAGAACTCGTGGGACACCAATCAGCTGTACAACGGCTTCCTGTATGTGAGCGTTCCTTACGTCAAGGCCAAGACCCTGGGATTCGGCGTCCACAAGGATGCAATCCCCTCGGATATAGCCAAGAAATTCGTTAAATAATCGAACGTCAGTGGGTTAACGCAGAGCATAATTCACATTAACAATTTGTATTTTAACAAGTTATCAATACAGCAAACGTGCCGCCGGAAATTCCTGCGGCACGTTTTTTCATCTGATTTTCCGGATGAGGTCAGTTTCTTGCCGTCTCGCACTCGGCTACGGCCTCGTCAAGGTCGGTTATGCCGTCCTCGTCGATGATGACGACGCATTCACGGTCGTCGGCATCGGCGGGATGGATCGGCTCCGGTTCCTGCGGGATGAGTCTGGCGGCCTCCGCGACCTCGGCCTTGCGGAACTCGCGTGGAGAACGGCTCATGGCCGTCTGCACCTCCACCAGCGCCTCAAAGTTGCGCAGGCTGAAATTTCGCCTTGTGGCCTCCGCCAGGTCTCGGGCGTAGGATTGCGTCCATTGCTCGCGCGGCAGCTGGCAGAAGGGAGCCGTGTCAGGCTCAAAGAGACCCTTGGCTTTGGACATGGCGTAACGGATGCTGTCCAGACTGTCGGCACGTCCGGGACGCTCGGTGACTATATCCATAAGTATGCCGCGTACCGTGCGGATGTCGCCGGCGTCGATGGCGTTCTCTAATCGCTTACGAGTCTTGTCCATGATTGTGGGAATTTTGGGGTTGTGGGAAAATTGGGAGGTGTGGGAATGGTGGGAGATGTGGGCATATCCCGACCATATCGATTATCCCGACATTCAGAATTAAAACAAGGTAAGCATTAACTGAAGTACACCTTTTGGAGGTTGCAGTAAGGTTGTAATTTTGCATCGTAAAGTTGCACTAACTGCAACCTCCAATATTATGACAAGATCAGAGTTTGAAGAACTTCAGGTTCGAGCCGCCTCATGCGGCACCACCCTCAAGAAATTTCTCCATATCGAGGGAGTCGCTTATTCCACTTACAATTACTGGAGCAAGAAGTTAAAGATGGAGGCGGAGCCTATGCCGATCGCGCCTATCAGCATCCATAAGCCCACGGTGGCATTGGCGGAATCGGGATCAATGGCCGGAGTGGAGCTGCCGGGAGTTACGCTGGCTTTTCCCAACGGCGTCAGGGCGCATTTCGGACGTGGAAGCGAGGCCGTGTTGATGGAAGTGTTGACGCAAAGCATGTCGTGAGCCATGTTCTGTCTGAACGATACGATGCGCTACCACCTGTGTCCGGGACGCACGGACATGCGCAAGGGGATCAACTCGCTGATCGGGGTGGTAAAGGAACAGATGGGAGCCGATGTGCGCAACGGCGACGTGTTCATCTTCATCGGCAGCAGCCGAAAATTGATGAAGCTGCTTCATGCCGAGGACGGAGGGATGGTGATGTATGTCAAGCGTCTTGAGGCAGGACGGTTCAGGCTGCCTGAATATGACCCGGACACCAGAAGCTATCCGATGGAATGGCGTGATCTGGTGGTCATGGTCGAGGGAATCAGCGAGGATCCGGCATCGCGGTTGCGCCGTCTGAGAGCCGAGCGCACGGAGTATCATGTCTGATTCTCCAGCAGGATTTTTTTTTGCGGAATTTGGTCTGAAAAGTTGTGTATGTGGCTGATTTTTATTACCTTTGTATCATAAAATCAGCCATATATGACGACCGAGGAGATACTTTTGCAAGCCAATGAATCGTTGATGAGAATCAACGAGCGGCAGAGTCGTCAGATAGAGGAACTGACCGCGGAGGTCAAGAAGATGGCCGCCCAGATAGCCTGGTTTCAGCAGCAGATGTTCGGACGCAAGAGCGAGAAGCGGTTGCCTGCGGACGACCAGCCAAGCCTCTTCGACGCCGCCGGAGTGGAGATCCCCACAGAACGGCAGTCCGAGTCTGCGGAAGAAGCCGAGGAAGAGACAGTCACCTATACAAGGAAGAAAAGTCAGAAAGGAGTGTCGAAGCCTCGCGAGACATGGGAGAACCTCCCCCTGCTTGAGACCCGGGTCATAGAGCCTCAGGGCGTGGACCTGAGCCGTTACCGGCGTATCGGCGAAGAAGTCACCACTCTTGTCGGCTTCGAGCCGGGCAAATATTATCGTATCGCTGTGGTCCGTCCCAAATACGGACTGATTGACCCGACCGAGCCAGTGGAGCGCGGCAAGGGAGTGATAATCGCCCCGCTGCCGAAGTTCCCGATCTACAAGGGTGTGCCCGATGCAAGTCTTCTGAGCGAGATATTGCTTCAGAAATACGAGTACCACATGCCCTTCTACCGCCAGATAAAGGTTATGGCACACATGGGCATGACCGGTCTGAAAGAAGCCACGATAACGGGCTGGTATAAAAGGACGATGGAACTGCTCAGACCGCTCTACGACGTGCTCGTGGCCGAAGTGTTCCGCAGTCATTACGTACAGACCGATGAAAGCACGGTCCCTGTAATCAACGGCGACAGGCATCAGGCCGACAAGGAATATCTATGGATGAGCCGGGCCGTAATGGAAAGACTTGTGGTTTTCTTCTACGACGACGGTTCCCGGGCCGGAGAGGTGATAAAGGCGAAGACAGACAAATACAATTTTGAGGGATATCTGCAATGCGACGGCTACGGAGGCTATACGGCCGCCTTCAAGTCGAGTGCCTCGGTGCGTCTTGTCTTCTGCATGGTGCACATACGCCGTCACTGGCTCGAAGCGAAAACGGAAAACCGCAAGGCCGCCCAATGGTTCCTCGACAAGATAGCCGAACTCTATCACATCGAGCATGAATGTGACCGGCTCGGCATGGACTTCGACGCCCGCAGGTCGGAACGTCA